>Ga0209071_1000002_pt1 | contig 242894 bp, 201 predicted proteins | sample CoawatmetaG10DNA_2_FD_187513 | JGI IMG/M metagenome (GOLD analysis project Ga0209071, IMG submission 187513) | Marine microbial communities from the West Antarctic Peninsula - Coastal water metaG108-DNA (SPAdes) (version 2) | ecosystem: Environmental > Aquatic > Marine > Coastal ... | reverse complement strand
TCTCGCCGCCCAGCGCCCGTTCGATCAGGGCCTTCTTGAGGGCCAGGGTCGCCGCGTTGATGGCTTCGGCCGTCATCGGGCCGCTGCCGAACTGCTCAAGCAGTTCGGCAGGGATCGCCGGCAGGTCCGCCGGCTTGGCTTTCGGTTTGCGTGGCATAACGTCTCCTTACGAGCATGTTATGCCTTGAACACGAAATTACTGACAGGCCCATCGGCAGCTTCAGTACGTCGGGTTGTTCCGAGATGACGATGCGCCCTTGTACGCGGTACCCATCATTCAACCTGCCTGGCGGGTCGACAAGATCCGCCACGATATGGACGCGCTGTTCTTCAACCCCGAGCGCCGACACCTTGGTAAACGCCCCTGGACCTACTGTCCGGACCGTGGCGTTGACGGCCAACGGACCGCCCCACTCCACTACCGATACGCGCATGCCAGGACTGATCTTGACCGCATCGGTCGATAGCACGTCGACGACGAGTTCGTAGCGCGAGGGGTCGGCCAGAAGCATCAGGGCCGCGCCTGCAAGCACCACGCGCTCACTTTGTTGTTCGATGCGCAACAGAACGGTGTTGGTCGGGGCACGGACTTCAACGGGTTGCCCGGCTTCCAGCGCCTTCAAATTTGCCATGGCGACACGAACGTCGGCGGCGGCGGACGTTTCTCTTGCGCGTGCTGCTGTCAGATCGCTGGCACTTGATGCAGCCATGGTCCGCATCTGCTCCACTTCCTGCCTGGACATGGCACCGCTGCTCAAAAGCGTTTCGCCCCGGTCCAAGTTTCGGCGGGCTTGGTCGTAGTCTGCCCGCGCATGCGCGGCCCGCGCCTGGGCCTCACTGAAAATTGCCTCTGCCGCATCAACACGTGCGCGTTGGGTCGCTCGTTCTCCCGGAGTCATCGGCGCCGGCACCAGAACGGCGATCACCTGCCCTGCCTTAATCTGATCGCCTTCATGCAGTTCAACGCGAAGCAGTCGGCCTGTGATGGGCGCAGTGATGACGTAACGATCATGCGCACGGATTTCGCCGTCTTCATCGATCGTGACTTGAAGCGGTCCACGGGTGACACGCCCTCTGTCCACGGCCGCAGGTACCGGCCAGAGTGCGTACGTGAGCGCCAATGCCAGCGCCAGCGCAGCACTTGCAAGTGCGAGCGTCTTTCGCAGGCCACCACGCTTCATGATTCTCTTGCCTTGAGCACTGCGACGATATCCAACCGTCTGATCTTGGCCGCCACCAGCAGCCCCGAACACACGACCGCGCCACCGGCTACAACGAATGCGTAAGCGAAGGTCGCGGCGTGAACCACGAGCGGAAGCCGGTACAAGTCGGTTGCCAGCCGTGTCGAGAGGAGCCCGCACACGCCGTAGCCAAGCAAAAGTCCGGCTGGCAGCGCAATGGCGGTGAGCACAAACTGCTCCCCGAGCAGAATCCACGCGACTTCGGCCTGCGTGAACCCGAGCACGCGCAGGGAAGCCAACTGTTGAACACGTTCCGAGTAAGCGATGCGCATGCCGTTGAACGCCACACCAAACGCGATCACACAGGCAAAGGCGAAGTTGATGGACGTGGACAGACGAACGCTCTCGTCCATGATCTTGCGGAAGCTGGCGATGACGGACTGGCGAACCGCCACTGCATTCACCGCTGGCAGACGCTTGAGCGTCGCATACAGATGGGCAGCCGCATGCTGATCGACGGACAGCCTCGCACCTGACCAGTTTCCACCCTCCCCAAGCAGCTTTGCCAGTGCATGCTGGTCCATGTAGGCCGCGACGCCCACCAGATCTCCGGACAGCCGCATCAACGTGACTTGCCTGGTTTGACGCTCTCCTTCAAGCACTTCGATCGTGATCGGATCACCAGGTCTTATGCCAAGAACGGCGGCGAGTCGGGCCGAAACCACCAAGCCGTCCGGGGGCATATGCAACGGTCTGCCCTCGTCATCAATTAGCCTGTGCAGATCCGCCTTCTGAGCGATTCCACTCAGCGAGACGCGCCGAGACCGATACCCCGCGGATAGCTTGACCGGTACATCGCGGAACCCCTCGACCTTCAGCACGCCGGGCAGACGCTCTATTGCGTAGATGGCGCGGTGGGATAAGGGTTGAGAAAAGGCCACCGTCACATCCTGCCGCTCGATTTGCTGGAATTGGGTATCGAAAAGGAAATCGATTGAATCGAAGAAAAAACCGCCGACGACAAGAATTGCGCTTGCGCACGCAATGGCCAAAGAACCAAGAAGCGACTTGACGGGCTGACGCGCGATATTGCGCGCAATCATTCGCCACACCACGCTCATTTGCCGGTAGATGCCCGCCCGCTCTACCCAGCCCACTGAAAACGCTGGCGGAACGACCGCGCGAAGCGCCTCGACGGGCATCAATCTCATGGCTTTCGCAGTGCTCGCGATGGCACCGCCAACCGCCGTTCCAAAGCTAATGAAGAACGCCCAGGCCATCGTCGAAAAATCGGCGCGAAACTCGAGGTGGGCCAGCCGGTAGTACCGGGCGTAGAGGTCGGTTAGATATGTCCCTAACGCCAATCCCCCTCCAATACCGACAACGGTGCCTGCCGCAGCAACGACGCATCCGAGCTGCAGGTAATGCAAACCGACTGAAAGGTCACCGTATCCAAACGCCTTCATCAAGCCGATCTGTGAGCGCTGTGTATCGATCAGTCGGGTCAGGACGTTCTGCAGCAGAAACATTGCGACCAGAAAAAAGATGGCTGGCACATAGGTGGCAGTCACGCGGTTCTGTGCGATCTCGTCGGTAATGAACCGATTCGATAGTTGGTGATCGCGGCTGATTGTTCCAAGTCCGCCGTACGGCAACAACGTTCGATCGATTTGCGCGATGACGTGCGGCGCGGGCACGCTGCCATCGAGAGACAGCACGAGATCATTGAAGGCGCCATCCATGCGGAACGCTGCCGAAACCGCATTCCCTCCCATCCAGACTACGCCGTAATGGCGGTTGTCCGGGAAGATGGAGCCCGCGCCTGCCTCGTAGACATACTCCGGCGAGATTGCAAGACCAACAATGTGCAGGCGCTTCCAGCGGCCGTTCAGGATGGCGCTGAAGTACTCGCCCGCCCGCAGGCTGTTGGCCTCTGCGAAGGCCGCGCTGACCAACACCTCATCCTCTCTGCCCGGCGCAATGTATCGGCCGCTTTGAAGGTGCAGCAGGTTGAGCGCGGGCCAACCGAGCTCCGGGATGGAAACGAGGCGCGCCGTGGCTGGCTCGGAAAGGCCGGGTATGTCGACCGTGACATCTGACACTACGCGTGCGTCCACATGTGACACTCCAGGCAATGCAGCAACGCGCGAGGCAATCTCCAGTGGTGCGCGCTTCAGATGGACGAAGAGATCGGCAAAACGGTATGACGCGTAGTAGTCCTGCTGGGCGTTCAACAAAGCCAGATAGGTGCTGCGCATCGCAACAAACGTGGCGACACCACATCCGACAACGAGGACTGCCGCCAAGACCTGCGCCCGCATTTGCCAGAGGTCTCGCCAGAGTAGCCGGACAAGCATGCTCACCATGCCAGGTCTCCGACTCGGGCACGCTGCCCGTTTCGGCGGTGCTCGACAATGGTGCCGCTGCTCATACGAACGACACGATCCGCCATGTCGGCGATGACGGCGTTGTGCGTGACGATCACGATCAGGGTGCCGAACTCGCGGTTCACCTGTTCGAGCACCTCCAGCACCAGTTGCCCGGTCCGGAAATCCAGTGCGCCGGTCGGCTCATCGCACAGAAGGACATCTGGCCGTTTTGCGACCGCGCGGGCGATGGCAACGCGTTGCTGCTCACCACCCGACATCTGCGAGGGAAAGTTATCCGCAAGCGTCCCGATCCCGACCCTGTTCAGAGCCTCAGTGGGATCCAGCGGATGCTCCGCGATGTCCGTCACCAGTGCGACGTTCTCGCGGGCAGTCAGGCTTGGAATCAGGTTGTAGAACTGAAAGACGAATCCAACATGTTCCCGTCGGAAGCGCGTCAGGCCCCGGTCTCCCGCGTGGGAAAGATCGTGGTCCCGATACACGATGGAACCGCTCGTTGGTGTATCCAGCCCGCCCATCAGGTTGAGTAGCGTGGATTTTCCGCTACCCGACGCCCCGAGCAGCACAACGATTTCACCCGGCCCGAGTTCGAGGTCGACGTGTTCCAGAGCGCGCACGCTCACGCTCCCCATTGGGTAGACCTTGCTGACGGCCTGAATATTGAACACCGTTTCCACGACACACCGGTCTGCTAGGAGGGCGGGCGAGTGGGCCGCTCAGATGTTTGGTGCTGCGCTGAATGCGACGTCCAGCGTTCTGCAATCGCCCTCCCCACCTGCATGCCTACCGCAATGGCAACATCCACAGAATCAAAATCCGGAGAGACGTGGTGGAAACGCTCCAGTTTCGGATACTCCAACGCGGCTTGTTTTGGCGAGCAGACAAAGCCGGTGTAGGCGTACTTGAATCCATCGCAACGCCCAACGACCACCAGAATATGAATGGAGCAGCCACGGTGCTGTTCAATTGCCCAGGCCGACATATCGATCTCCTGCAAGGCGCTCGGGGGCGTAGTGCATGCCTGACTGATCAAGCTCTGCCGCCCATGTCTTGGCAAGGTTTGCCGGGCGAAGAAGAGAGGGGCAACGCACTGGTTCTTTCAGGCTACTTGTATTCGCCCGCAAGGCGTTGACGTACCTCAACCGCTGTGGACACAATCCCTGCGGGCCCAGCGTGTCGGCAATACGTCTCAGGCTCGTTGCCAATGCACCCTGCTCAGCGCTCGACCTTTGTCCGTGTGTCTTTGGCGGGAGATGCAATCGATTCCCGTCGCCGCCATCGGAGGTGCTTCGTTTGCAACAAGTGCTGCCAATCCAGTTTGGCAAACCCATAGACGAGCGCCAGAAACACGACCTGCGACACGACGAAGTACACACCCATATACGCCCCGTCGATCTCTGTTTCCTCATCTAGATAGCGCGCGCCAATCTGGGCAATGTGCGTCCAGGTCAGGTAGCTGACCCAGCGGCCAACGAAGAACGGCAGGCCGATCAGCCATAACCGCATCCCAGTCAAGCCGTAAGCAATGAAGATGTAGTTGGACGGGAACGGGCTGAAGGCGTATGCGAGCATCAGGCCGACCGTCATACCTTTGCGGTCTTCCAGCCAGGCGCGCACCACATCGATGTTCTGGCGATCGGCCTCGCGCATCCAGCGGTTGCGCACGAGTGAGCAAGAGAGCCGCGCCAGCACCAGCCGGCCGACCGTCGCTGCACAAGCGGCAACGCCTGCAAGAATCACGGGGTCGGCCTCGGGTCGCGAGAAGCCGACCCATGACATCACCATCCACGTCGGCGGTGCGAAGGCCGGCATCACATTGAGCAAGAAGACTGTCCCGAACAACGCAAGCAGGTTTGCCATGTTGATCAAGCCTCCCCACCGAGCACATGGAACAGTTCGTCTTCTTGCGCGCAATGCAGCCGCAGGATGGCATCGAGCCCATACAGCAAGCGTTGCAGCTCTTGCGTCACAGCGGCATCGGGGCCGTCGGCGGAAACATCCGCCACGATTCGGCCCAACAGGTTCGTCACGCGGAATATCTCGCGATGCATGGCGCTCATTGCCGCCATCGGGTCGTCTCCACCGAGCAGGCGGGCGACGTCCGGATAGAGCTGGGTATCGTCTCGGCGCTCATGTGGTACCAGGACGTCAGCCAAGGACTGGTTGAGCGATAGCAGCGCGCCTTTTGCGGCACTGCCTCCCATATGGGGCAGTGAGTCTGCAACCATGCGGATCCGGCTCAGAATGGGCTCCAGCTCGGCGTGTTCAGCCTTGAGGCGCTCGACGTCTGCGCAGACGAGTGAACGGGTCGCTTCATCTGGCGTGGGCAACAGCGCTCTCAACGCGCTGGCGATCGCCAATACATCGATGAGCTCCTGCAGCATGGCGCCCGCCAACGGTGGTAGATGGCCCAGCGCTGCGACAACCATGGCTGCCAGCGACAACGACATGCCGATCATCACGCTCTGCAGTGCCACGCTGCGTGTACGGTGCGCTATCCGGACCGCGTCAACGAGCCGATCCAGGCGGTCGACCAACAAGACAATGTCTGCAGCTTCCGAAGAGGCCGCAGCGCCGCGCGCACCCATCGCCACGCCAATGTCCGCCGCGGCGAGCGCAGGTGCATCGTTGACGCCATCACCGACCATGATCACCTTGCCGTCGGCGCGGGCGCCCCGAATCACCGCGAGCTTGGCCGCTGGCGACAGGGCCGCATGGACCTCCGTCACCCCCAACATGGATCCAACAGATTCGGCAACATCTGCCCGATCCCCGGTCAACATCGCTTGCCGTTTGATGCCCTCTCGACGCAGGAGCCGGAGCGCACGAGGTGCCTCAAGGCGAACGCGGTCAATCAACTGCAATGCGCCCACGAGTTCACCATTGACGCCGACAAAGACAGCCGACGCACCGGCATAGCTCACGCGCTTGGCGAACGCTTCCACCCAGGACGGCTCGGCGGACGAGCCCAGGACATAAGGCAATGAGCCGATGGAGACGACATGTCCGTCAACGCGGCCGCAAACGCCAGCGCCCGGACTCTCGACAACCCCACTCGGCAGTCGCAGCTTTGCACCCCGCTCGCGCGCAGCCTTGGCGACGGCTTCTGCCGTGACGTGATTCGATACCTGTGCGATTGACCCGGCCAGGCCCAGCACAACATCGGACGCGTAGTGCGGTGCGCATTCAACATCGACCAGTCGTGCAAAGCCGCTGGTGAGCGTGCCAGTTTTATCGAAGAACAGCGTGTCGGCCAACGCCAGCCGCTCCAGCGCGCCGCCGCCTTTGACCAGTACGCCTCGCTTGGCACAACGCGACAGCCCTGAAACGATGGCGACGGGCACTGCCAGGATAAGCGGACACGGCGTAGCCACGACAAGCACGGCAAGACAACGCGCCGAATCACCCGTGAGAATCCAGCTTGCCCCAGCCAGGAGAACAGCGACGCCCCCAAAGGCAAAGGCGTACCGGTCAGCGAGCCTTACGGAAGGGCTGCGCTCGGACTGCGCCGCACTGACTAGCCGGACAACGCCCGCAAATGTGCTCTTTTCGGCGGATGCACTCGCGATCATCTCGAAAGCGGCGCCCACATTCAGCACGCCGCTGCAAATGGCATCGGCCGTCAAACGATGGCGGGTGAGCGATTCTCCTGTCAACGTGGATTCATCGAGATCGGCAGGCCCGGACAAGGTGCCGTCCACCGGCACGACTTCACCGTGCCGCACCAGCAACCGGTCACCCGCTTGCACCTTCTCCAGACTGACTTGGTGCCACTGCCCGTCGGCGAAGCGATTGGCCCGCTTGGGTGCATGGCCGAGCAACGCGGTCATCTCGCGCTGCGCACGCGCTTGCGCGAAGTCTTCCAACGCGCGCCCCGTCGCGAGCATCAACGCAATGACCGCTGCGACCAGCACCTCGCCGGACAGGAGCGCAAAGCTGATCGATATCACTGCCAGAACATCCACGCCGGCCTGCCGTCGCATCAGTGACCGAACAATCGTGACGACCAGGGTCAGCCAGTTTGGAACGGCACCAATCAGCCAGAGTTGCCACGCCAGGACATCGGCACCGAGGTACCGTGCCCACAACCCGGCCGCCAGAGTCAGCGCCGACACGGCAAGCAATGCTACGTTGGCGAGCAAGCGCGTGGAGTGCATCATTGAGCCTCCTGTCGGCGCAGTTTTCATGTGCGCTAGATCATGCGGCGCAGCAGCCGATCCTTCAGGATGAATTCGTGCCAGAGCGCCGCGGCGGCATGCAGCCCCACCGCGATATAGACCAGCGTGGCGCCCGACTCATGCACCTCCTTGGCCAAGTGCGCCAACGTCTTGTCTTGTGCAACCGCCAGCGGCAGATCCAGCCCGAACGGTTGGATCGGCTTGCCACCCCAGGCCAGTGCCAACAGGCCCAGAAGGGGCATCCCAACCATCAGTGCATAGAGCGCGCCATGCGTGAGTCGTGCTGCAAGCTGAATCAGCGGTGTGCCCGGAACGGGAGGCGGGGCCTGCGTGGCCACCCGGGCCAACAGGCGCAACACCATCAAAGCGAGCACGGAGAGCCCCGCTGTCTGATGGAGCATGAAGAGAGCGGCACGCCCGGCGCTGCCTTTCGGGAAGAAATCGAGAACTTCGATCGCCGCGACGGCGATCAACACCGCCAGAACCACGAGCCAATGGAGCGCGCGCAGGGGACGGGAGTACTTCAGGTCGGATTGCATGGCGTTATCCAGAGTACGTTGAGTGGTAAGGGAAGTTACTGCAGATCATGCTTAGGCCGGGCGGGTGGCTTTCGGCGTTCAGCAGCCTGGCAAGTGCAGGCCCCCCAACCGGTGCCTGCGCGCTCGTCTGTTCAGCCGCCCTGCACCGCCAGCGGGTAGGCGGAGACAGCCCGATGTCAGCCCACGCCAATCGGAGACAGTCCCACCACAGCATGCGTCAACGCATATGCCGACGAATACTCCAGCTCGCCCGAGGCCTGCGCGTGGATCGTGAACAGCGGTTGCCCAACATTCACCTGATCCCGCAGTCGCACACGCATCTGTACGCCCGCGACTTGACGCATCGGCGCGCCCGCAAGCTTTGCAATGCGGGCAAGGTGGCGGTTGTCGATGTGGGTGACGATGCCATTTTGTTCGGCAACGACGTCGCGGCGGAACACGGCTTCTCCGGGGATGCGCAAGCCACCCTGCGCCTCGCAGATCGCTTCGAACTTTCGCCATGCAGCACCGCTGTCCAGCAGGTCGGTTGCCATGACAAGCCCCGTTCCGGCAACAGCCGTACCGCAAAACTCCAGCAATGCGCCGGCCAGCAATAGAGACCGTTCCCGCAAGTCGAACGGCGCGGTAGGGGTCCGTTGGAGTACAGCCAGAACATCTCTTGCTTCCAGCGCAGGGCCGATCCCGCGGCCAACGGGCTGCGCGCCATCCGTGCGCACCATCAGCACCTGCACCCCAAAAGCTTGCGCCACACGTTTGAGCAGCATTTCAAGGCGTTCAAGGTCTTCGACACTACGGACTTTGGCCGTCGGCCCCACAGGCACGTCGATCAACACATGGGTGGACCCGGCCGCGATCTTCTTGGAGAGAATGGACGCCACAAGCTGGGCATCGCTGTCGACGTCCAGTGCCCTTTCCACCCGAATCAAGACGTCGTCCGCGGGGCTGAGGCTCAATGCGCCGCCCCACGCGAGCGATGCCCCAACCTGCCCAACAACGCATCGCAACTCTGCCGCGCTCAGGTTGACGCGGGTGAGCGTTTCCATCATGTCGGCGGTACCCGCAGGCGAGGTGATGGCGCGTGACGACGTTTTAGGCAGCAGCAGCCCCGCCGCCGCACAGATGGCAACCACGATGGGGCTGGTGCGATTGCCGGGCAGACCGCCCACGCAGTGCTTGTCTGCCACAACGGCGCGATCCCACTGCAGGCGCTCACCCGAGTCGACCATCGCTTGTGTGAGGTCGATGGTCTCCTTGATGGTCATGCGACCAGATGCGCAGGCACTCAGGAATGCCGCGATATGGACATCGGCATAACGCTCATGCGAGATGTCAGCAATGATCTCCTGCAATTGCTTGGCGTCCAGATGCCCGCCATAGATCTTGGCCCGCAGGGCGCGCAGCGACTCGAGCGACGGCGCGTGCCTGACGCAGACTTCGTCACCCGGGCGCGCCATCAACGAATCGACCGCGCTGGCTGACAGGCTCACCTCATGCTTTTCCAGCAACCCCGAGCCCACCAGGTTTAGCGTGGCGATCGCCGATCGCTGGCCGATCTGCACTTCCACACGGGCCTGCGCGGCAAAGCCCTCCGACCGGCAGATCGCGCTGTCCGGGTGCATGTAGATGACGTGCTCCTGCCACGTGTCAATGCCAAGCGCCTTGAACCTGAGGCATCCCGGCGGCGCAACGGGTGCGTCAACCGAGGGCATGGAGATGGTGGTCATGACAGGCATGTCAGCCAGCGAACCGGAAGTGCCCGCTGTGCAGCGTGATCTCCTTGGAACCTGTTTGCTCGAACAGAAGGCGTGCAACTTCTTCGATATCTCCGCGGTGCACCTTGAACGCGCTCAGCAGATCGTCCGACCGGCAGGAAAGCGCACCAAAATGATCCTCGAGGGCTTCCGCCGTGATTGCGTAGCTTGCGGAGCAGCCATCGACCGACGCGCGGCATTGCAGGTGCGGCCCCGCTGCGCAGTATGTCGGGTCGTCAGGCAGGAACCTGATCTGTTTCATGATGGCCTCCAGATACGAAAGCGCCCCGGTCAAACAAGCATCTGCTTGCTCAAAGGCAGGGGTAGATCAAACATGCGTGAAATGGCGTCGACCAGCGGCCCTGTCAGTGCAATCTGGTTCGAAGGATGCGGGATCGTGTCGCACGTGACCACCTCGGCGCTGGCCGCACACAGCTGGCTGTACGCGTCGGCGGCGAACACAGCATGCACTCCTACGCATACCGGCTGCGGTTTGCCGGCGCGCTGCAGCAAGCCTGCGGCGGCGAGCATCGTGCGCCCGGTCGAGATGATGTCGTCGACGAGTACCGGCACACACCTTGGTGGAATGTTCGGCAACTCAGCCACTTCCACGTGCCACGCACTGTGTCGCGTCTTGGTCAATGCAGCCCATGGGGCCCCGCACATGCCAGCTACTTGCTCGACCCACTGCCTGCTTTCCTCGTCAGGCCCGATCAGGAACGGCGCCTGTACATGGGTCTGAATCCATTCGGCAATGGCAGGTGCGGCTTCCACGGCGACCGTCGGCACGCGATAGACCTCCGACAAATGCGAAATGCGATGCAAGTGCGGATCCACCGTGACAAGCCAGTCGAACACGGGATTGAGCAAGGCGGCAAAGTGTTCCGCAGCGCGAATCTCGCCCGCATTGAAGATGACGTCCTGCCGCATATACGGCAGGTACGGCGCAATCAGGCCAACGCGGCGCGCCCCGCCCTGGCGTGCGGCAATCGCGAGCCAGAGCAGTGGCAAGAGCTTCTCGTCGGGACGATCGAGTGTGCAGACAATGGCCGCTTCTGCGCCGTGCACGGGCGTGTAAAGCCGCACGTAAGACTCTCCGTCCGGAAAGCGGGTCACTGCGGCATGCCCCAACTCTGCGCGCAGCGGGATGGCAAGTCGCATGGTGGCAGTGTCGCAGCCCGGCATGGCAATCAGCACACGCTGCGGGTCCAGAGCAACGGTCGGGGCGGTCATGCACCCTCCAGTTCGTAGGACTCGCGGTACTCCGGCATGCAGACCGACCACTGCAATTCATGCTCGATGCGCTGGCGCAAGGCGTCGCTGGCGGCTGGCTCGCCATGCACGATGAAGGTCTGCTGTGGCGGCCGCGTGAAGCCCCGTAACCAGGTCATCAGTTCATTGGCATCCGCGTGGGCGGACAGATTCTGGATCTGCTCAACCGAGGCTCGGATGGCAACCTCGCGTCCGTGCACGCGCAACGCCCTTTGACCGGCCAGCAGCGCGGCGCCCCGCGTGCCGGCGGCCTGGAAGCCCGACATCAGGATGGCGTTGCGCTTGCCGCCGCCAAAGTTCTTGAGGTGATGCAGCACCCGCCCGCCGGTTGCCATGCCGCTTGCCGCAAGAATGATCTTGGGCGCGCGATCGTTCCCAAGATGCCTCGACTGTTCTGGGCTCTGCACCGGAATGGCCAATGCACAGGCGGCCTGGCAGTCGGCAGCCTCGATATGCAGATCGTCAATATGATGCGCAAACACCCCCGTCGCCAGTTCGGCCATCGGGCTGTCGAGGTAGATCGGCACATGTGGAATCCGATGCTCGCGGATCAGCATGTAAAGGCAATACAGAAGCTCCTGCGTACGCCCCACAGCGAAAGCCGGGATCAGCAGCGTGCCGCCCTGCCCGATGGTCCGCTGCACAACCCGCTCGAGTGCATCGAGCGGGTCTCCCGCCGGATGCACGCGATCACCATAGGTCGATTCGACCAACAGGGTATCGGCCTCCGCAATGGGCTCGGGTGGCCGCATGACGGGATCGACCTGCCGCCCCAGGTCGCCTGAGAAGACAATGCGGCGCCCCTCGGTCAGCAATGTTGCCGTGGCCGCACCGATGATGTGTCCTGCACGGTGGAACTCCGCTTCCACGCCCTCGGCAACGGAGAAGCGCTCGCCATAGCCGACGGGATGCAGGCGGCGCAACGCCCTGGCGGCGTCCTTTTCGTCATAGAGCGGCAAGGCGGGATGATGGCGCGAGAACCCCTCGGCGTTCGCGTACTGTGCATCCTCCTGCGCAAGCCGAGCGCTGTCAGGCAGTAGGATGTTGCACAGCTCAGACGTGCCTTTCGTGCAATAGACCGGACCATGAAACCCATTGCGCACGAGCAGCGGAAGGTAGCCGCTGTGGTCGATATGGGCATGCGTGAGCACGACCGCATCGATGTGATGCGGGTTGACGGCGAGCTTGTCCCAGTTGCGCAGACGCAGCGACTTGTAGCCCTGAAACAGCCCGCAGTCGACCATGACCCTGCGCCCGCCGGTCTCAAGCACGTACTTCGAGCCGGTTACCGTGTCGGTCGCGCCGAGAAATTGCAGCCGCATGCCACAGTCCCCTGGCGCCTAGCGAATCGTGATGCGCTGCTGTGGAGAGGCGTCCTTCTTGGGCAGCGTCACACGCAGCAGTCCGTTTTCGTACGTGGCGTCGACCTTGCTCTCATCGACTGCCGCATCCAGCGTGAACATGCGCTGCATGGTGCCGCTGTAGCGCTCGCTGCGGATGATGCGTTCGCCTTCCTTCTCTTCGGAAGTGCGCTCCACCTTGGCCGAGATCATGACCGTACCGCGATCGACCGTCACGTCGATATCTTCCTTTTTCGCCCCCGGGATTTCTGCAACAACGCTGTATGCCTTGTCAGACTCCGTCACGTCGACCTTGAATGGCAGCACGCTATCCATGCTGCCGCGCACCGAGCGCAGAAGCCCCTGGAAGATATCGCCAACCGGTTCAATGGCGAACGGGTCATAACGCTTGAGTTGACTCATGACTGCCTCCTGATGAGTAGTCCCCGGGTTCCTGGGGTCACCAGATTCATCGTGGCACGGCAGTGCCGGAGCGCCTTGCGGCAGATCAACGGTGGCGCACGGTAGCCGTCGCAGGCGCGGCTTGGGACTCGCATCAAGCACATCGCTTCTGAGGTGCCGGCTGCCGTGTCAGGCTTTCCTGACATGGAAACCCGCGGCTCCGACAGTATTCTCAGCGCAGCCTGCATGACGCCGGCGCGTGCACTGCCAATACTGGTGGCACACCACCAAACAGCGCAGCGTCTTGTCGCATCGCCCCCAGAACTCGACAACGCCCAGCCAGTACAACGGAGCGCGCCATGAGCCGGAACATCGAATGCATCGCCCTGTGGAATGCGCCGCAAGACCTCGCCGCTTTTGACACTGCGCTTCCTGTTGGCGCACACCTTGTAGCGGACCGCGATGGGTACGAACACCACGGCATCTATGTCGGCAATGGGCAGGTCATTCACTACGCCGGCTTCTCGCGCCGTCAGCGCCGCGGGCCGGTGGAGCGCATCTCCATTGGCTGCTTTGCATGCGGTTTTGCAGTGACCATCCAGCGCGACGCCAGCCCCTGCTACGACGGTGAAGAAGTCGCCCGCCGTGCCGGTTCACGCCTGGGGGAGCGCAATTATCGGCTGCTGACCAACAACTGCGAGCACTTCTGTTCGTGGTGCCTGTTCGGAGAATGCCGCAGCGCACAGGTGGAGGCGTGCCTGAAAAGCCCCGTGCGAGCTGCGCGCACGCTTATCAAGCTGATGCTGCTGGCGCTTTCGACCGAATGTCGGACCGCACAGCCGCAGGCTCGGGCCGCGTGACACCGGAGAACTCCATGCCCCAATGCGACACCTCGTTGCGCGAGCTGGTCACCAAGTGGTTTGGCCTGAGCGATATGCCGCATCTGCGAATCACGCGCCTGCATTGCCCCGGCGTCGATTGCGGCTGCGTACGGGCGGAGCTGACGACATCCGCCCGCCCGCTTGCCATCGTCTTCTTTCGTCACCAGGCGGGCTGCTGGAGGTTGTTTCCGCCATCGCCCACACGCCGCCGATAGTGGCAACGTAAGTTTTCCTGCTGTAAGCCGACCCCAACTTGCGGGTGGGTTGATCCGCATCAACCGTCATTCCGGCTCAAGCACGAACATCAAGTTTCGATCCGGATGCCGGTTGACGCACGACCATGCGAAGGTGAACACGTGAAAGAGAGTATGCAGCCACGGCAGCAAAGGTTCTCGCTCTGGTACGCCGTCATCGTCGCGTTGACCATGCTGGCGTTTCAGACGCTGTTCATGTCCGAGCAGGTCGACACACTCCCCTACAGCGACTTCAAGACCCTACTGCATGCGGGCAAGATCAAGGACGTCGCCATTGGTGACCAGGACATCACCGGCACGTTCTCCACGGAAGGCGTCGAGGCGTTGCTGACGCAGCAGCAGGTCGATGCCATCCACCGCACGGGCAAGGGCGACCATCCTTTCCAGACCCTTCGCGTGAATGACCCCGCTCTTGTTCAGGAGCTGGAGGCGGCAAAGGTGCGCTTTGTCGGTCGGCCGGACAACAAATGGTTGAGCACCCTCTTGTCGTGGGTGGTGCCTGCGCTCCTGTTCTTCGCGGTTTGGAACTTCCTGATCCGGCGCATGGGCGGGGCCGCCGCCGGTGGGCTGATGGAAATCGGCAAGAGCAAGGCAAAGGTCTACATGCAAAAGGAAACCGGCGTGACCTTCGCCGACGTTGCCGGCATCGATGAAGCCAAGGACGAGCTGTCGGAAATCGTGAGCTTCCTGAAAGAGCCACTGCGGTATCAGCTCCTGGGCGGCAGGATTCCCAAGGGCGTGTTGCTTGTGGGGGCTCCCGGCACAGGCAAGACGCTGCTTGCCAAGGCAGTTGCCGGTGAAGCCGGCGTGCCTTTTTTCAGCATGAGTGGGTCGGAGTTTGTCGAGATGTTCGTTGGTGTAGGTGCCGCACGCGTGCGGGATCTGTTCAGCCAGGCCGAATCCATGGCGCCATGCATCATCTTTATCGATGAACTCGATGCCCTGGGCAAGACGCGTGCGTTCAACCTGATGGGCGGCAATGAAGAGCGCGAGCAGACGCTGAACCAGCTTCTGGTCGAAATGGACGGCTTTGACAGCAACAAGGGCGTCATCATCATGGCCGCAACGAACCGGCCCGAAATACTTGACCCTGCGCTGCTTCGTCCTGGGCGGTTTGACCGTCATGTCGCCCTGGACCGTCCGGACCTCAAGGGGCGGGAGCAGATCCTCAAGGTCCACGCCAAAAACGTCACGCTGGGGGCCGATGTCGACCTGGGCAAGATTGCCGCCCGAACACCGGGCTTTGCCGGCGCCGACCTGGCCAACCTCGTCAACGAGGCGGCGCTTCTTGCGGCGCGCGAAGGTAAATCCGCCGTCGAGACCACCGACTTTGACCAGGCGCTTGACCGCATCGTTGGCGGCCTGGAGAAGAAGAACCGGGTGATGAACGCCACGGAAAAGGAGACGATTGCCTACCACGAAGCCGGCCATGCCATCGTGGCCGAGCACCGACCCCTGGCCGATCGCGTTTCGAAGGTTTCCATCATTCCAAGAGGCATCGCCGCCCTGGGCTACACGCAGCAGACACCTACGGAGGACCGCTACCTTCTCAAGCACAGCGAATTGCTGGACCGGCTCGATGTGCTGCTGGGCGGCTACGTTGCCGAGCAGATCGTGTACCACGATGTATCGACCGGTGCGCAAAACGACTTGCAACGCGCCACTGACATGGCCCGCCAGATGATTACCCAGTTCGGCATGAGTGAACAGCTCGGACTGGCGACCTATGAGCAGACGCCCAACCCGCTACTCGCCGGCACAGGCTTGATGCAGCGCGAGCGCAAGGAATATAGCGAAGACACAGCCCAGTTGATCGATGCGGAAGTGCGCAAGGTGTTGTCCGATGCCGGCGCACGCGTGACCGCAACACTGGAAGGCCAGCGTGCCAAACTGGACGCTTTGTCGCATATGTTGCTGGACAAGGAGGTGGTTGACCGCCACGACCTGGACATGATTCTGGCTGGCAACGTGACCCCAATGCCGCCCCCGAAGGCAGAAGCGGGCTCCCCCGTCGGCGTTCCAGCGCTGGTGCCCGCGCAACAGCCGCATTCACGGTAACAGCGCCGTGGTCAATGGCTCGATGGCGGAGGTTTCGTCCAGATGGATCAGCGCGTCAAACTGGGCACCGATGGCGGCATCGAAGTAGTGCGAGGCGTACTCGGTTTTCGGCAGGTACAGCACACCGATTGCTCGCTCCAGCAGCGGCTCGTGGAACACATCTGCCGCCGTATCGCCAAGCGGCAGGAGGAAGCGATCCAGCCCGGTGCTATGGAACACATGTTCCCAACTGTCCGGCCGCGCCGGGCGCACCCATTTCCGCTCGGCCTCGCCGCCCCACTCGGATGCGGCGCATACATGGCCCGTATAGGTGGTAAAGCCGACAAGCAATGCGGCACCGCCCACCCGCTCACGCACGAGCTGTCCAAGGTTCCACTCATGCCGGCTGGCGGACTCCGTTGCCCGCGCATCGCCCACATGCGAGTTGTGCGCCCACACGACGACCCGTCCGTCGCCGCCTCGGCGCTGCCGGTATGCAGCCAAACCAAACAGCGTTTGTGCCATGTGCGCATCGCGCAGATTCCACGTATTGACGCGGTGCCCGAATGATTCGCGGTAGTACGCTTCTGCGTTGACGACGACGATGGCGTTCTGCTCGGCAAAGAAATGCGAGTCGATGGCAGCGACGCCGTCCTGCTCGATCAGCCTGGCCTCGCTTGCCCGAAGCCGACGCAGTTGCTCGACCACCTCGCGTTGCGCTGGCAGCCTCAAACCGGCGGCGGCTTCGTAGCCGTACGTCATGGGTTCCCGCACATGGTCCAGTGCCGCGTAGTGCATGCGCGCCACCGCTGCCTGCTCGGGGTCGGTCTTCTGCAGGTATTCGATGACGGCCTCGGCAGACCGGTACAGGCTGTACAGATCCAACCCATAGACGCCCACACGTTCTGAGGCAGCAAGGGCCGTATTGTGCTCATGCAGCCAGGTGATGAAGTCGAGCATCTCCGGGTTGCGCCACATCCACTCCGGAAAACGCTGGAAATCGCCTAGCGCCTCGGTAGCGGTGTCTGCGCCCTCGCCCTGGACATAGCGGTTGATGCGCCACACGTCCGGCCAATCCCCCTCGATGGCGACAGCGTCAAAGCCGCCTTGCACAATCAACTGCCGTGTGATGTCTGCGCGTGACTGATAGAACTCGCGTGTTCCGTGCGTAGCCTCGCCAAGAAGAACGTAGCGCTTTCCCTTTGCCATCTCCAGCAGGGGGGCGTAGTCGGCAGCGCTTCCGGTGAGGCGGCTGGCCGCTTCGCGGACACCAAGGAAAGGCGTGAGAGGGGCAGACATGGGCGACGGACTCCACGGATGCAGCGGCAGTATCTGCAGTCTAGGCAGCGCTGATGCACATTGATTGCGCTATCTCAAGCGACAGGCCGCTCGGCATTGCGGTGCAGCTCGACTCGAGTCTGGCCCGATGAGCGCTGCTGCACGCAGAGTTGATTCAGCCCAAAGTGCGCCGCGCTGCGGGACGTACTCTGAGAGTTGTCCACCGCGACTGCGTTGCAGATTCTGGTCTGCAGCAGGCCGGAGGAACTCGCCCTCATAGGAGTCAACATGAAACAACGCTCTCAATCCGAACGAGTGCGGCCGGCACGCTGGAGCCCATTTGCCGTTGAGCCGATCCACACCAGGTATCGGCAACCCGACAAGGCACCGGCGGCAAGCTGCTGCCCAGTCTGCGGTGCTGTCTACCTCAAGGGCCGCTGGTTATGGCGCAGTCCACCGCCCGGAGCCACTTCGTTGATCTGCTCGGCATGCCAGCGTGCCGCCGACCAGATGCCTGCGGCCAGAATCCACCTCTCGGGGGACTTTGAGGCGGCCCATCGGGAGGAGATCCTGACACTCGCACGCCACCGCGAGGCAGATCTGCGGGCAGATCATCCGATGGAGCGCATCATGGCCGTCGAATCCACGAGCAGCGGCACTGACATCCTGACGACCGGGTTTCATCTGGCGCGCGACATCGGCCACGCAATCCACCATGCATTCCACGGGCACCTGACATTTGACTATGGCAACGCAGAGACCGAACTGCACGTGAAATGGAGCCGGTAGCGCCGAGGGGGCGTTCCGTATCGCCCCCATCCGCCTAGCCGACAGACCGATCACCCATACAACGGATCATCGCCGGCCTTGTGAGCCAAGCGGCGCTTCAACAGCGGTCAATCAGGCCGAGGCAGGTGCAACTCAAGTCAATGAGATCTCTGCGAAGCGCTGCTCGATTTCGGCGGCGCTGCCAAGTTCGGTACCGGCATGGCTCAACGCGGCTGCGGCGGCGGCCATGCCGTACCGAAATGCCTCTCGCATGCCTGCATCGCGGTTTAGCGCCCACACCATTCCGCCCACGAAGCTGTCACCTGCCCCAATCGTGCTGAGGATTGACGTTCCGACAGCACCCGAGCGGACAACCTCTTCCTGCGTGACGAGCATGGCGCCGCCCGCACCCAGGGTGAGCGCCACCACCTGCGCGTGCCCCTTGCGGACAATCTCCCGCGCAGTCTGCATGCAATCCGCTTCCGTCTCCAGCGCGTGCCCCGTCAGTTGCCGAAGCTCGTTCAGGCTCGGCTTGATCAGGTATGGCGTATGCGGCAACGCAGCACGCAATGCCGGACCGGCGGTGTCCAGTACGACGCGGCTGCCGCGCGCCTTGGCCCTGTCAATGACCCATGCATAGAAATCGTCGGCAACCCCAAGTGGCAGGCTTCCGCTCAGCACCAGGTAGCGCGGCGGTGGTTGCAGCGAATCGAGGTGGTCCAGGCAGCGCTGCCATTCCGCCTCCAAGACGACCGGCCCCGGCATGACGAACCGGAACTCCCGGTGGCTGCACAGTTCCGTCACGGAAAAATTCTCTCGCGTCTCCCCTTCGATCCCGAGGGCGGCGAACGATAAGCCCTCTGCCGACAGGAGACGCGCCAATCGCTCGGCCACCGGACCGCCGGCAAGGTAGATGGCGAGGCAATCCCCGCCCAGGCGATGGACAACGCGGGCGACGTTGATTCCGCCCCCTCCAGGGTCACAGCGCACCGGTGCGCAGCGCATCTTGTGCGTATCCGTCAAGCGCTCCACCGACGTGGCGATATCGATTGCGGGATTGACCGTGAGCGTGACGATTTCCGGCATTGCACACCTCCAGGGGGCACGACTGGCAGCATGACAGTGCCAACGTGTCCAGGCGATTTTTCTGGGCGCAGGGTAATCGGCCCTCGTTTGATACGGCACAAAACCAGCGCCATCCATCATGCCAGTATTGATTCGACTGGCCGAGTCACCCTTGCTGCTTGTCGTCTCAGGTTAGGGATCGGCTTGAAAATATAGGAGACGCAATCGCCATGAAGACCGCATCACAAAACCACGGGCACCTCACCGCGAAAGAGATCAGAGAGATCATCGGCCCGTTCGAGATGGAGGTGTTGACTCGTATTCTTGCGATTGACCCGACCATCGAGGATGTGCAGATCGCGTACAAGTGGCTTCGCTCAGACGAGCACCTCGTCCGCGGCATGGATATCGAACTCACCGGTAAGGCCAGGACGATCTATGAGCTCCTTGACGCCGAGTTTCCGGACTTCGACGCATTCGGGCGTGGCGCCTAGGTTCCTCTTGCAACAATCCGTCGAACCCGCACCGAAAGGGAGGCCGTCATGGTCAACGACACCGCGCACGTTGTCTGGCTCGAAAATCTCCGGCGGACCGATGTTCCACGGGTCGGCGGCAAGAATGCGTCGCTCGGCGAGATGCTGGCCAACCTGGCGGGACGGGGCGTCAACGTTCCGCCGGGCTTTGCACTGACAGCCGATGCTTTCAGGCAATTCATAGAGGCAAATGATTTGCAGCCGGTCATCTTCTCGGCGCTCACCGACCTCGACGACAGCAAACTTTCCCTGGCCGAAGCGGGACTTGCCATCCGACGCGCCATGCTTCGCGGTGAATGGCCAAAAGAGACGGCGCGGGCAATCCGTCTTGCTTACGATGAACTGAACCGCCGAACAGGGCAATCCGACTTGGACGTTGCCGTGCGATCCAGCGCAACGGCCGAGGATCTGCCAGAAGCAAGCTTCGCTGGGCAGCAAGAGACCTATCTCAACATCAAGGGCGAGCGCGCCCTGCTTGACGCCTGCCGGCGCTGCTACGCGTCGCTTTTCACCGACCGGGCGATCAGCTACCGCCAAGCGAAGGGAATCGACCATCTGAAGGTCGCGCTGTCGGTCGGTGTCCAGCGCATGGTGCGATCGGACCTTGGGGGCGCCGGCGTCATGTTTTCCATCGATACCGAGACGGGCTTTGACAAATCGGTCCTGATCAATGCGGCTTGGGGTCTTGGCGAAAACGTGGTTCAGGGAGAAGTCGATCCCGATGAATATGAGGTCTTCAAGCCGCTGTTGTCGGAACCGTCGCTATCGCCCATTGTCGGGAAAAAGCTTGGCGGAAAAAGCCTCAAAATGATCTGCACAACCGACAACGAGCAGCCGACGAAGAACGTCCCCACCTCGAAAGCCGAGCGTGCGGCTTTCGTCCTGAGCGACCACGATATCCTGGCTTTGTCTCGCTGGGCCTGCGTGATCGAACAGCACTATGGCCAACCAATGGATATTGAATGGGCAAAGGACGGGCTCACCGGCGAGGTGTTCGTCGTGCAAGCCCGCCCGGAAACGGTCGAGTCACGTCGTGAAGCCAGTGCGGTAAGGACGTGGCATATCAAGAAGGCAGGCCGCAAGATCCTCTCCGGTGTCAGCATCGGCGAAGCCATCGCCGCCGGCAAAGTCTGCATCATCGAAAGCCCCAGCGACATGGGGCGTTTCGTCGACGGCGCCATCCTGGTCACCCAGACGACGGATCCGGATTGGGTGCCTGTCATGCGGCGGGCGGCTGCCATCATCACCGACCAGGGGGGACGCACATCGCACGCAGCGATCGTCAGCCGAGAGCTGGGGCTTCCGGCCATCGTCGGCGCCGGTAACGCGACGCATCTGCTGCATGACGAGCAGGAGATCACCGTGTCATGCGCAGAAGGCCGAGAAGGATTCGTCTACGAGGGGATTGCCGACTTTGCGGTCGAAGAGGTCGACTTTGGCAATATCCCCGCGACGCGCACCAAGGTCATGCTGAACCTCGCCAACCCGGCGGCGGCGTTTCGCTGGTGGCGGATACCCGCCGACGGTGTCGGGCTCGCGCGAATGGAGTTCGTCGTGAACAACCATATCAAGATCCACCCGATGGCCCTGGCCCGCTTTGACACACTCAAGGACGAAGACGCCAAGCAGACCATTGCGGCGTTGACCACAGGCTACGAAGACAGGACGGAATATTTCGTCGATCGCCTTGCGCGTGGATTGGGACGGATCGCAGCGGTCCAGTATCCGCACCCTGTCATTGTCCGCATGAGCGACTTCAAGACCAATGAGTACGCGCATCTGATTGGCGGCGCGGAATTCGAGCCTAAGGAAGACAATCCCATGCTCGGATTCCGTGGCGCAGCGCGGTACTACTCCCCACGCTACCGGGAAGGCTTCGCGCTCGAATGCCGCGCCATTCGACGCCTGCGCAATGAGATGGGCTTCACGAACGTCGTGGTGATGATCCCATTCTGCCGTTCAACAAAAGAAGCGGACCGCGTGCTTGAGGTCATGGCTGACAACGGCATCCATCGTGGCGAAGCCGGTCTCCAGGTTTACGTGATGTGCGAGATCCCATCGAACGTGATTCTGGCAAAGGCCTTCGCGCAACGTTTCGATGGCTTCTCCATTGGCAGCAACGATCTGACGCAACTGACGCTGGGCGTCGACCGTGACTCGGCCGATCTCGCAGCGCTTTTCGACGAACAGGATGACGCCGTCAAGTGGATGATCCGCAGTGTCATTGCGAGTGCTCACGAGGCGGGTGCACATGTCGGTCTGTGCGGTCAGGCGCCGAGCGACCACCCTGAGTTTGCTGCCTTCCTGGTCGAATGCGGTATCGATTCCATATCGGTGAGTCCTGACAGCTTCATCGCGGTCAAACGCAGTGTGGCTGCCGCGGAGAGCACTGCCGCGAAAGCGCCGTGATACGGACGTCACTCAAACTGGTCCTGATCAGTCGCTGCGCTTTTTCACCCGTACCGCAGTCACCTTATATTCGGGCGTATGCACCAGCCGGTCTCGCACGGGAGAGGTCAATCGGTTGACCAGGAGATCGGCGCGGTGAAAGCTGCAGAACAGTTGCCCAATCTGCATCGCATGGCTGATATGCAACGGCAGGATCGCGGAACCATACCGGCTTGTTACCTCGACCACATCACCTTCGGTAAAACCGTGGCGTGCTGCATCCGCTGGTGCCATGTCCAGCGTGTCCGACGGCCGTAGCGCTGCGTTCGGGGTGCGGTAGCTCATCGTGCCGGCGTTGAAGTGCTCCAGCACGCGACCTGTGGTCAGAAGAAAGGGATAGTCATCGTCTGGCCGCTCGGGCGTCGGCACATAGGCGACCGGTATCAGAGCGGCCGTCTTGCCGCCGGAAAAACGTTCCCGGTGGAGCACGGGTGTTCCGGTGTGCGTTTCGTCAGGGCACGGCCAATGCAGGTTTTCGCCGTCCAGGCGCGAATACGCCAAGCCGGCGCCCTCTGGCCAGAGCGCGCGCACTTCGTCCCAGATCTGCTCGGGGCCGTCAAACTCGAAGCCCTCCGGCTTGCCCATGCGAGCAGCCAGCGCCTGGATAATCCACCAGTCGGAGCGTGCCTGCCCAGGAGCCGTCGTGACAGCATGAACACGCTGTACGCGTCGATCCGAGTTCATGAAGGTGCCCTCTTTCTCGAAGGCCGATGCCGCGGGCAGAAACACCGTACCGAACGCCGCGGCCGTCTGGTTGATAAACAGGTCCTGCACAATCACCAGATCCAAGGCGCCAAGCGCGGCAGCCGTTGCGGATGCATTGGCCAGCGAGAGATAAATGTCGTAGCCCATCACCCACAGCGCTTTGAGCCGACCCGCCTGGGCTGCATCCATCATTTCTACGACATCCAGCCCGCGCGTGGCGGGCAGTTTGGCACCCCACACCTGTTCAAAGCGCGCGCCCGCCTGGCCAATTGACTGGGCGCCGGTGAGGGTAGCCGGGTCGCATCCCATCTGTGCTGCGCCCTGTACGTTGTTCTGCCCACGCAATGGATTGATGCCGCTGCCCGGCCGACCGAGATTGCCCGTCAGCAGCGCCAGGTTGATGAGTGCCATCACCGCTTCGCTGCCTTGCAGGTGTTCGGTTACGCCCAGGCCATGAAAACACATGGCGGGCTGCCCTTTGGCGTAGATTCCGGCGGCGGCACGAATGGCCGGAGCCGACACGCCACATCGTTCGGCAACGCTCTCGGGAGCGTAGTCCGCGACATGCGCAGCGAAGGCATCGAAGCCGATGACCCTCTCGGACAGAAACGTGCGATCAACCCACCCTTCCTCGATGATCGCGGCGGCCAACGCGTTGAACAGCAGCACGTTGCTGCCAGCGCGCACTGGCAGATGCACGTCGGCCAACGCCGCCAGTTCTGTACGGCGCGGGTCGATGACCACGAGCTGCGCTCCCCTCGACACGGCCTGCTTGATGCGCGCTCCGACGACCGGATGATTCTCGGTCGGGTTCGCGCCGCAGATCAGGAACGCGCTCGCATGCTCGATATCGTCGAAGGTGTTGGTGGCTGCGCCAATGCCAAGCATCGTCTTCAGCGCTTTCGCACTAGGGGTATGGCAAACGCGGGCGCAACAGTCGACGTTGTGCGTGCCCAGCACCACGCGGGCGAACTTCTGCGCCAGGTAATTCTCCTCATTGGTCGCCCGTGACGATCCGAGTACGCCAATGGCATCCGCCCCGTTTGTGGCGATGATGTCTTGTAGCCGTGACGCCGTGAAGCCAAGCGCCTCATTCCACCCCACCGCTTGCCACCTTCCATTACGCCGCAGCATCGGTTGGGTGACACGGTCTGGGGCGTGGTTGTACTCAAACGCATACCGCCCCTTGAGGCAGAGATGCCCGCGATTGACGGGGCTATCTGCAGGGCGCACCAGGACTATGCGGCCACCGGCCGTTCCGACTTCCATTTGGCAGCCGACTGCGCAGTATGCGCACGTCGTACGGGTCCAAGCCGTAGGCTTGACGCCGGACCGTTTGTCGAACAAGGCTCCGCTGGCACAACTGTCTACACAGGCGCCGCAACTGACGCACCCCGCCGTGAGCAACGTAGGCCCCTTGCCGATTGCAATGCGCGTCGTATCGTCGCGCCCGATCGTCTCCCAGATGAATTGCCCTTGCACTTCCTCGCAGATGCGTACACAGCGGTCGCAATGGACACAGCGTTCCATGCCGACGCCAAGGTAGGGATGGCTGTCATCTTTAAAAAATCCGTCCTCGTGCTTGCCCCCGGGCGGCACACCGTATTCGGCCAGCAGACGGTGGAACGGGTGCTTCGGGTCTGCGGCATACGCCGTTCGCGGATAGCGCGCGGCGATGAGCTCCAGATTCGTGCGGCAGAGTGTGTCGAGCGCATGGCTGCGCGTCTGCACGACCATGCCTTCAGCCACTTCGGCTGTGCAACTCGCAACCGGCCGCCGTTGGCCTTCGACCTCCACGAGACACAGGCGGCACGCGCCAGAAGGCACCAGGCGTTTGTCGTGGCACACGTGCGGAACTGCCTTGCCCGCCGCCGACAGCACGTCGATCAGCAAGGCGCCTTCCGCCACCTCCAATGGGCTGCCGTCGATTGTCAGTCGCACCATGCTTGCAGCTCCGACGGATAGTGGCGGCGCACAGACTGGACAAACTCGGCCAGCCCCCGGCCATGCCCGCAAAGGCTGGTCGCCGCCAATGCATCAATCAACCGGCGAAAACGGTCCGCATCAACTGGCAGACGGTTGGCCGCCGCATCCGCCATCGCTGCAAGAATGGGCGTACCAAGATGACAGGGCGTGCACTTGCCGCAGGACTCGCGAGCGCCGAAACGCAAGACCTGGGCAACGATGTGTGGGATGGACGTGTCGTCGGCAAACGCGATGACGCCGCCATGCCCCACGGCGCAATCGATGGCCTGCATCTCTTCGTAGCCGAGCCGGGTGTCGAGCAATGTCGGTGGAACGATGCCGGCCAACGGGCCACCGACCATCAGGCCATTCAGCCTGCCACGACGCAACCCTTGCCCGAGCTGCTCGACGACATCCGCCAGACTGATGCCGAACTCGACTTCATAAAGCCCAGGGCGACAAAACAGAGAATTCAAAGACAACAACTTGGTGCCTCGGCTGTTGGAGAAGCCGAGGGCGGCATACGCAGCGGCGCCATGGGTCACGATCCAGGGGATCGCGCACAAGGTCTCGACGTTGTGTACCAGCGTGGGGGCGCCAAACAGTCCGCGCTCGCTGATCTGCGGAGGCCTTGGCCGCACTTCCGGACGGCGGCCTTCCAGCGCGTTCAGCAGGGACGTCTCTTCTCCACAGATGTAGGCGCCCTGCCCCACGACCAGCTCGAGTTCGAGTGTCGGCCCGAGCCAGCCAGCCACACGCGCCTGTTCCAGTGCATGCGACATGACCCGCACCGCATCCGGGTACTCCTTGCGGATGTAGATGTAACCGCGTCGCGCGCCTACTGCGTGTGCGGCAATCGCAGTGGCCTCAATGAGGCGAAACGGATCGTCCTCCAGCAGGAACCGGTCAGAGAACGCGCCCGGGTCACCTTCGTCGGCATTCACGACCACATACTTGGTTTCGGCGCATGCGCTGGCAACGGCTTGCCATTTGGTGCCTGCGGGAAATGCGGCGCCGCCTCGCCCTCGCAATCGGGACGCCTCCACCATGTCCAGCAACGCTTGTGGCGCCATCCGTCGAGCTTTCTCAAGCGCTGCCCCGCCGCGGCGATAGGTCGGCAGATCGCGCACGCCACCGCGCAGCACGTTGCCTAACAACACGGTTTGGCTCGCATGCTCGCCCACGTGCGGTCGAACATCGTGCGCGCCGTCACTGGGTGCGTCATAGCATTTGCCAAGGCAGTAGAGCACCGGGGTCTGCGTGGCCGCGGTCTGCCAGCGGTCCGGTCTATCGGCGCGGGCGGCAAAACACGCCAACCCCGCGCAAGCGCACTCGCTGATCGCCGTGTGCTCAAGGTGATAGAAGCCGATTGGAGCTGGATGCCGTTGCCTGGGCATCGTCACGGTCTCGATGGCGCCTCGGTTCGTGGGCAACGTCGCCGCTAGGGTAGACACGACGTCGCTGCCGTCAGCCTGTTCTGCATCCCCACCCCGCTCATGCCGATGCAGGCGCCTGCGCAGGACGTCTCGTAAGACTGGCTTCATGTTCGTGGCCGCAACGGAAGGACAGAATCATTGTTCGCCAGCCGGGCGCGCGCAGCTTGATGCCGGTCAAGTCGCCGGTTGATATCGGCCGGGTACGGTGACACCGAAATGTTGGGTTCGCGCTTGCTGCCACATGTTCGCGCGAGGTCTGGCCGCGACGGCAATGAGGCACCCAGAGCGCCGTACACGCTCAGCCCTCCTCCGCCAAAAGTGATCCGGTGGCGCTATGCCGCGAAGATGTGCTGTGTGGGGGCTTGATCCGAGTCAACCCCTAACGCGATCGACTACCTAGACTTTCCACGTTTGTCCCAGCATTCCGTGGAACGGCGATCCGGCTGGCCACGTCTGCCGCTTGAGCATACCGATGCAAAAAGCCGAAGCCGTCGTTGCAATTGGTAAGCGCAGCTTGCTGCTGCCAGCATGGATCAAGGCCGCCCTCGCCGCCAATGATCGTCTCAAACTCTTCCTGAGCGTTGTGCAAGCCGCTGCTGCACACGCAGCGCACCCCGATCTGCAGATGCTAGATCTGGCACCAGAGATCGGTGTGGCCCAGAGCGATGCCGCCTGGCTGCGTGACATGCCCGCAACAGCAATCCAGGTGGACAGCGCGTTACGCCTGCCAAATCTGCCGCGTTTCGCCAAGCGGGCGGCGGAAGAACTTGGCGTGATGGCCCGTCCGGTGCTGGAAGCACATGACAACGCATTTCGCGAGCGCGTGCAGAACTGGCTTGCCTGGCTGGGCAAGATCGATGCAGGCGAGTTGACCAACGCACAACTACGCGCGTTGACCAGCGGTGTGACAGCCGGCGGCGAAGACAGCTTGCACCAGCTGATCATGGATCTGCACAGGCAGCTGGCAGAACTAGAGCGCTCCCTCGCAACCGAGGAGATCGACGGTGCCCACGTATGGCAGGTGCTTCCCGAAGATCGCGCCCGCATCGCGGCGTTCATGCGCGGGCTGAATCGGACCGCGCCGCTCAAGTTCGACCATACAGGTCTGGGGACTGCTGTGACGCGGGACGGGGACAAGCTCTTACTGCAAAACGACATTGGCGCGACCGATGTACACGTGCTGGTGGTTCAGGTGCAAGCAATGACCATCACGGTGAACTACGCAGACCTGCATCGCCAACGGTTCGAGTTCTTTCGCTCGATGCTCGAACCATTGGACGTGCATTGGGAGGGGCTCCAATCGAAACTCGATCCCGCGCTGAACGAGGGACAGCCTTTCATCTTCGGCACTGCCCGCCTCGAATGTGGTGACGAAGCGTCGCTCGACGACGCGCTGGAAGGTATCGGCTCCCGCATCGTGTTTCTGATCGACTGGAACCGCGCGCGCAAGCGCCTGCTGTCGTTTGTCGGAAAGGACGCCGCCGTGGGCATCCTGCAAGAGGCTGCACGTATCGACGCCGGCCACATGGCCTGGCTCAAATGTGGTGGCGAAGCGCTCATCCACGGCGCCATGCAAGCCGTCGGCGCGGGCGTCTTCCGCATCGGGGACCGTCTTGACACCGTGCTTGGTGCCGCCGACGCATGCCGTTTCCTGATCGATGTGTTGCGCCTGGCAAGTCAGGCCATGCTTAATGACCAACCTGTCGCGCAGTTGGCAGACCAGACACGCCTGTTGCTGATGCGTTCCGTGCGTCTGTACGGCAGCGAATTCGAACTGCTCGAAGAGCATGCCGCGTATTGCCACGCATTGGCCCAGTCCGTCAGCGACGCACTCGAACACGACGTCATGAATACGTCATGCATGCAACCAAATTCGGGGGCCGGTGCCAGTGCAACGCAGAGGCTAGCGGCTCGCGCCAAGTCGTGGGAGCGGGAAGCCGACGAGCTCGTGACACTCGCTCGGGAGAAGGCGCAGCGGCAGCCGCGTTGGGGGCGCTTTGCCCGCGTGATCGAATCTTCCGACGACATTGCCGATGCACTGGAAGAAGCCGCCTTTCTGATGAGCCTGATTGCCGACGGCCATCAGATCGGCTGGAACGACGTCATCCGCGACACGCTTTGCCGCCTGGCACGCACGGTCCAGGTCGCCACGCAGGAGCACATCAAGGCGCTGGCGATTGCGCGCGACCTCGCTGGCTGCAGCGACATGTCCGACAGTGATGCCTTTGTTGCGGCCACGTGGAATGTGCTGCGCGCGGAGCGCCAATGCGATGAGCTTCTGAGACAGGCCCGGCATTTGATGCTCGCCAGCATGAAGGATGCCGCCTCGTTGATGTTGGCCAACGATCTCGCGCAGGCTCTGGAACTGACATCCGACCGGCTGCTTGCCGCCAGCTATATGCTGCGTGACGCTGTGTTCAGCCAAGCCGAGCAGGTATGAATATGCCTTCGAGCCTGACATACGCCGAGTGGCCCGCTGATGTCTACCTGATCGGCTGCGGCCGCAAGCCGCCTGGGCTCGTACATGCTGACGCATCGCTGGAGAACATTGGGTGCAAGGCGTTCGGCCTGTTAGGGATGTCGCAGTTGGGGTTACCGGTTCCACCCGCGTTTGTGCTCGGCACGGGCTACAGCCGGAGCGACGCCATGCGGCAGCTTGCAACCGAACGCAAGGTATGGGCCCCGGGGTTGCAGCAAATCGAACTCGCCTCTGACAGGCGCTTTGGCGATACGCGTGCTCCGCTGTTGCTTGCGGTGCGCTCGGGAGCCGCTGTTTCCATGCCCGGGATGCTCGAAACCCTGCTCAATATCGGGCTATGCGATGCCACGCTGTCTGGCCTGCTCCGGCAGACTGGCAACCCCCGGCTGGTGTGGGACACCTATCGGCGCCTGGTGGCAAGCTATGGCGAAGTTGTCGAAGGAATCGCACCGCAAGTCTTCGAGGCTGAATACAGCATGGTGGCCGGAGCAGCGGATGAAGTCGAACAGCTCGACTTCGCACAATTGCGCGAACTGACCCGGCGCTCGTTGCGGGCCTATGCACAGGCCGCCGGCCGACCGTTCCCGCAAGACCCGGAGGCCCAGCTCGCAGGCGCCATCCAGGCGGTACTGGCCAGTTGGGACACGCAGAAGGCGCGCGCCTACCGGCACCAATATCAGATTGACGAGAACATCGGTACTGCCGCCACCGTCCAGGGCATGGTGTTCGGAAATGGCGGTGGGAACTCTGGTGCTGGCGTTGGATTCACGCGCAACCCTGCCACCGGCGAACCGGCCATCTGGGTGGACTTTCTCTTCAACGCACAGGGCGAAGACGTCGTGTCGGGCCGGCGACGCGTGCAAGGGCACACAGAACTGGCGCGGACCATGCCCCGCCTATGGGAAACACTGTGTGAGTTTGGGTCACGCATCGAGCGAGCCTTCGGCGACATGCAGGATTTTGAATTTACTGTGCAGGACGCACGCCTCTATCTGTTGCAGACGCGCAGCGGGAAACGTACCCCAGAAGCCGCCGTACGCATCGCGCTCGACCTTCTCGACGAAGGCATCATCGAGGCGGCAACCGCCCAGGAACGCACGGCGGGTATCGATCCGGCCGTGCTGGTACGTCACCGCGTTGCCTTTGGCGACGGCAACTCACCAGAGCCGTTGGCACATGCCGCGAGCGCATGCAGCGGAGTCGCAGCCGGCGAAATCGCCCTGGATGAGACCGCCGCGCGGGCACGGCAGGCGGCCGGAGCATCCGTCATCCTGGTGCGCAGCGATGCGCAGACGAGCGATCTGACGGCAATACAGGTAGCCTCCGGCCTGCTCACACAGCGTGGAGCGCGGACATCCCACGCGGCGGTGGTCGCGCGCCAACTCGGCAAGGTGTGCCTGATCGGCTGCGAAGCGCTGCGCGTGCACGAGTCCGCCCGCGCAATCTCATTGGGCGAAACCACCCTGCAGGAGGGCGATTCCTTGACCTTGGATGGCAACGACGGTTCCATCTATGCGGGCGAGTTCAGTGTGGTCGCGGAGCCATTGACCGATCTGCAGGCAAGACTCGCGCGACTACGCACGGGTGGCACGCGCGCTCAGTCGCACGACTAGCGCCCTTCTCCGACTCCGTCCAAACGCGGTTCATGCCCGGCAAGCGCAGCAGCCGGAATCCGAAAGCTGCTCTAGGTGGCGCTCCAGCGCGCCTGGGTTGAGGACGGGCTCAGCTTGCGGAGGAGTTCCAACGTATCTCGTGAGGGCACGAGAAGCTTCGCATGATCGATAGACCGGATCTGTTACACATCCGATGGTCATGCAGCACATCGGCGTTTCAATCCCGCCGCTCTGACCATCTCATGCATGTCTCGAAGGGCATTGAGAAGCGCGACATACACGTCCACATCAGATGCCTGGTCTATTGCAAGCTCCTGCCCTTGCATCTCCACCTCGACGTGAACGAAATATGGGCCGCCACAAAGCGGCTCGGCTCTCTCGGAAGCCAGCCTCACGCTGCACCTTTCGATGCTGCATGGCAGACCATTGAGCTTGTTGAAAAATCGCCTCACGGCTTCTTTGATTGCATCTGAGGGGGGCAGGTGACGGAACTGAATCTCGACTCGTCGAGTGTCCATGATCTAAACGTATGTAAAACCGAAGTTCAACAGCGAAGCGGAACCAATGCGAACTGAGCTGCCAGCCTATTGGACGCTACGTAGCGCGCCTTGACCTATCTCAATAACGCAAGACCCCCTCACTTCACTCACCACCCAGAGGACGTATCCATCGATGTCGTTGCATAGGCTGTGTGAGATATGCGAGTGGGTGCACTCAGCGGAACGGTCACCTTCACGCTGACACCACCGCTCGGCTTCGATTCCATGTGTGCTGCGCCGCCCAACAACCACGCGCGCTCTCGAATACCTATCAGCCCGAGACCTTGCTGCTTAGCCGCATCCCGGATCGACGGGTAGCCTATTCCGTTGTCCGCCACGGATACCTCACAGTTGCCGCCCACCGCGTGGACATCATGTGCACTTGGGGCGCTTGCGCATGGCGCGCCACATTGGTCAGCGCCTCCTGCACGATACGAAGCACGCCAATCGACGAATGCCCATCCAACTCGCAAGTATCCGCGCTAACCATGACTGCTATGTGATACCGCCACTCGAAATCCGTAGCGATCCACTGGATCGCCGGCACCAAGCCCAGGTCGTCAAGCAGTTGGGGACGCAGGTCCGAGCAGATGCGACGTATTGATCTGTCGGTCGCCTCAAGGCTGATCCGAATCGCATCGAGACGGCGCCAACAACCGGTCAAAACAGCAGGCTGCATTTGCTCGGCAATTCCGGCAGTCGCCTCGTGCAACGCCCGGAGGCGCGGACCGAATCCTTGCTGCAGCTCGCCCGCAATCGCTCTCTGATCTTCCTCGCGAGCAAGCAGCGTTGAATCTGCAAGGTCGTGAAGTTCTTCCTGTAAGCGCATTTGGGCCTCATTGGCTTTCACGCGCTCACTGACATCACGCAACATGATCGTGTACCACTTTGTTCCAACCCCCTCCGAGTGCGAAATGGACGCCTCGATGGGAAACTCATGGCCATCGGCATGCAAAGCGAATATTTGCCGTTGGCTGCCCATTCGTCTTTCGTTTGACCGAGTCCTGCCGAATTGCTCGACCCATATTCTGTGAGCGGCACGGAATCGCAAAGGGATCAATCTGTCCACCGGCTGCCCAACCAGGTCATCGGCTGCATATCCGAATAGCACCTGGGCCATCGGGTTGAAGAGAACGATGCGCTGTGCTGCGTCAACTGTGACGACCGCCTCCATCGAGGCACGAATAATCGCCTCAAGACGGCGCTGGCCTCGTTGGCTCTAGAGGCTCTTGCTACGGACGAACATCGCAAGACATCGACACTGACGCGTGTAGTTGGCATAGGCCACGACAAGTAGCCCCACGCAGAATGACGCTAAAAGAATGCTCCAGGGTGAGCGAGCCGCCTGCCCCGTCGCCTCAAGCCGAATGATGGCAATCAGCAATGCGGCAATAACTGCTGGAGCAAGTACCCATTCCGCGAAGCTGCCATAGCGCGATGCCGATGGTTGCCGAATTTCATCGTCAATAAGAGCGGCCGATTTATCCATGTACGCGCAATGAGTGACGGCCCGATTCATTAAGTTAGGGCGATTTCCAACACGTTGCCAGTAACCTTATGGTTGCCATTATTTCGCTCTAAAGCACCTGTATCCGCTTAGAGAAGCAATAAACGGCTCTAATCAAATAGTCGTGAACTTCAGTTGTGGCCGACCCCCCACATTCGTTTCAAGCCTTACTGCCCCATCTTGAGCTCGGTCCATGCACGATTCCAGGCGCGCCGTGTCTGGCTGTCCAGATCGGTCAGTTGCTCGAGCCGTTTACGTTCTTCGGGGCCAGGATTGATGGCAGGATCGCTCAGCAGTTCTGCGCGGATATAGGCATGTGCCGCGCGGTTGGGATTACCTGAGCCTAGCGTGTTCGTCAGCTGTGCTGCAATCTTGGGCTGCAGCATGAAATTGATGAATCGGTGCGCTAATTCAGGATGCGGGGCAGTTCTGGATATGACAAAGCTGTCCCCAGTCATGCCGTTACCTTCCTTCTGTAGCGCTTCCTTGATGGAGAACGGCCGTTTTGCGTTCAGTGCATCCGTTTTGGCCTGGAAGATATCGTTGGAATATCCAAGCGCCACCCAGATGTTTCCGACCGTCAACTCACGGATATAGCTTTGACTATTGAATGCTGCCCAGTACGGCATGGCTTGCCGAATGGCTTCAATCGCCTCGCTCAACTGCGCTGCGCTCGTTGAGTTAGCCGAATAGCCCTTGTAGCGCAGCGCCGCTGCAATCACCTCGCGGGGATCGTCCAGCACGGTGACCTTGCCTCGAATCTTGGACAGCACCTTCGGATCGAATACAAGAGACCAAGACGTCGGGTCCAGTCCCAACTCGCGTATTCGCGCCTCGTTGTACCCGATCAGCGTGATGGTGAAGTCATAGGGCAGAGAGAAGACGTTGTGCGGATCCTGTGGTGTATCCAGATAGGCAGGTTCAATATTGGCGGCGTTGGGAATGGCGGCCTTGTTCAGGGGCTGCAGTGCACCCAGCCGCACAAGCGCGGGGATGCCATAGTTGCTCGGCCCGATAACGTCGAAGCCGCGAGCGCCGCCCGCCAGCTTGGCAAGCGCCTCTTCCATCGAGCCGTAATACGAGAGGTTGACCTTGCAATGGCATTCCGCCTGAAACTGTTCAATCGTGTCCTGCGAGAGCGAGTTGTTCCAGTTGAATACGTTCAGTTCGGCCAGCGCTCTCGTTTCGGCCGCAGTGCAACGGGGCAACAACGCGAACGAGACACCAACGACCAGCAAGCAAGTCGCCTTGACGATTCTGCTGATCGACCCGGGCTTCATACATGTACCCGCCAGACGTCTCGCGACATCCGAAAAGCAGCCAGCGAGGCTGCCAGCGTAATCAGCATCAGGATGGATGAAACAGCGTTGACCTCCGGCGTGACCGCAATGCGGATCATCGAGTAGATCTGGATCGGTAGCGTCGGTTGGCGAGGCCCTGAAGTGAAGAACGTCACCACGAAATCATCCATGGATAACGTGAACGCGAGTAGCGCGCCGGCTGCCACTCCGGGCAGGATCAGTGGCAGCACCACATACCAGATTGCCTGGAGTGGGGTCGCTCCCAGATCGCGGGCAGCATCGATCAAACTGTCGTCCAACCCTTCCAGGCGGGAACGCACCACCACGGCGACAAAACCGACGCAGAAGGTGATGTGCGACAGCACCACGGTAAGCAGGCCGAGTTCCAGGTTGATCGATACAAAGAACAGCAGCAGCGAAACACCCATCAAGACTTCCGGGATCGCAACAGGTGCGATCACCAGGGCGGTCAACGCGCGGGGCCGGTATCGGTACATCGCAAAGGCTGCCAGCGTGCCCAATACGCTGGCGCAGACAGCAGCTTCCACCGCGATCATCAACGAATTCCATGCTGCTCGCTGCATGGCTAGGTCTCTGGCCAGCACGCCATACCAGCGCAATGTGAAGCCGGTCCACTCGGCGTTCAGGCGCGAATCATTGAACGAGTACGCCACAACCAGCAGCAGTGGCGCATATAGGAACAAGCACACGCCACCCCCGAACAATGCGGGCCAACCGATACGCTCCCGCTTCATGATGCCTCCCTGTTCATCATCGATGGGGCCGCCTCCAATTCCGCTGCGCGTACACGTTTGCTCGCTGCACGATGACCGCGAACCCATGCACCATGTCGTGGCCGCGCTGCCACCGATGCGAGCCCCATGATGCCCAGTACGGCACCGACCAGCGCAAGAGATAGCGCGGAACCCAGCGGCCAGTCCCGGTTATCCAGAAACTGCTGCTTGATCAGATTGCCGATCAAGATGGCGCGCGTCCCCCCCACCAGTTCGGGCACAGCAAAGATGCCGAAGCACGGAATGAATACGAGTGCCGCTCCAGCCCACACGCCGGGCAGCGACAATGGCCACGTCACCTGCCAGAACCGCTGCCAAACGTTCGCACCCAGATCACGAGCGGCATCGATCAGGAGTGGATCGTGCTTCTCCAGGTTGGCATAGAGCGGCAGAACCATAAATGGCAAGTGCACATAGACCAGCACGATGACCACTGCGGCAGGCGTAAAGAGCACGTCAATCGGTTGCGTACCCAGCAAGACCAGAACACCATTGAGCCCGCGCATGACATAGCCGCGCGGGCTCAGAATGATCATCCAGGCATAAACGCGCACCAGAAAATTGGACCAGAACGGCAAGATCACCAGAAGCAGCAAAATGTTGCGCCAGCGTTGCCCGCTGCTGGCAATAACCCATGCCAAAGGGTACGCGGCGGTCAGGCAAATCAGCGTCGTCAGTACTGCGTATCCCGCCGACTTCAGGAACAACAAGGCATACAGACGGTTGCTGAACAGGATCGAGACATTGTCCAACGTGAACAGGTCTCGCCAACGGCCGGTGTGTACCGTATCGCTGAAAGCAAGACTCCCGTTCTCTGTGGAAAAAAGAGGAACGAGCCCACCACTCTCCCCCGGTAGTCTGAACGCCGCCAGCAACATGATGGCTGTTGGTATGGCAACCAATGCGAGCAGGTACATCGTCGGGACCGCCCATGCTACCCAACGCATCCACCCATCTGACCGCGTGCTGGAATCCATAGACAAACGTTCATTGACATAGGAATACACCGGCCGTTTCTGGCCACGTCAGCCCTACTGGATCGCCCTGCCGAAACTGCCCCGCCTCGGCGGTCGCGGCGTTCGCCACCATGGTTTGCAAGCGTGGGCCGCTGGCAAGTTCAACCGTGTACAGCGTCACGTCGCCTTGGTAGAGCCGGTCGCGGATGACGCCCGGCCAGCTGGATGATTGATCATCCGCAGCCTTGGTTTGTCCCCGCTGAAGCCGAATCTGCTCGGGACGGATCGCGACAGTGCCTCGGCTGCCGGCCACCAAGGGTTCAGCAGAATTGACGCGCAACGCACCGAGGCCATCCACCCGGACTTGCAGACAACCGTCCGCCGCGCGTTCGACCGTTCCATCCAGCAGGTTGCACGCGCCGATGAAGCCTGCCACGAAGCGCGTCATGGGCTGACGGTAGATGATCTCGGGCTTATCGATCTGAACAACGCGGCCCGCTTGCATAACGGCAATTCTCTGGGACAGCGCCAATGCGTGAACCTGATCGTGCGTCACATACACGAACGCCACCTTGACTTGCTGCTGCAACGCAATCAACTCGTGTTGCATCTGGGCTTGCAGCGCCGCATCCAACGCCGAGAGCGGCTCATCCAACAACAGCAGGCGCGGATCAGCAGCCAAGGCCCGAGCAATGGCTACGCGCTGCCGCTGGCCGCCGGAGAGCTCATGCGGGAAGTGGTTCTAATGACCCTGCAAGCGTACGTCCTCGATCAAGGCTTCCACACGCTGCGCAATCTTTCTTCGCGGCAGTCTTCGCATCCGCAACGCAAAGGAGATGTTGCCGGCGACCGTCATATGTGGAAACAGCGCGTAGCTCTGGAAGACAGTGTGAATCGGTCGCGCCTCCGGCGGGATGCCCGCGAGGTTGCGCCCCTCGAACAGGATCTCACCCAGGTCGGGCTCCAGAAAGCCACCGATCTGCCGCAACAGGGTGGACTTCCCGCATCCTGACGGCCCCACCAGCGTAAAGAACTCACCCGCATCCACCGAGAAGCTGACATCGTCGACGACAACATTCGGGCCGAAACGTTTGGTCAGGTGGCGAAGCTCGAGCAGGCTCATCAGGACCCTCGATCGATTGGCCGCGTGCGACGTTGCACACAGCGCATGCCAAGCCGAAGAAGCACCGGCTTTACCCTCGATATTCGGCACAAGGGCCGGTTACGGCTTGACTCACGTCAACAAGGGGCGAAACGGACTCGATCCGAGGCAATTGATCTCATAAGGTACTTGCCGAAAGCGCACAAGGCTGCGCTGCCGAGCGTGCGGCGCATCCTGCCGGTAGCGATACGTAGCGGCTACCGCACCTTGCGGCGTAGCTGGCGCAAGCTCATCTGGCCCCATAACCCTGGGGCTGGCGTAACCTGATCACTCTTACCGCGGGGGCTGATGGCCTCGCTGCTGCCCGCGCACTATTTCGCGGTACGACTGGCACGAGTGCCACTTCGCCGCTGCTGTTTTCGCCTGTCCGTGCCCCGTCAATGTAGCGGGCAGACAGCCGCAGGAAGCTTGCTACGTGCATTGCCTTGATTTCGCTCGACATGAAAATGGACTCCTGTGCATGCAGCCGGAACGGGCTCACGGCCAGCGATTCACTTGTGGATCAGCCGGTCGATCAGACAGCGATCGCGCGCCTGACTTCCGTACTTGCGTGGCGCTCATCAACGGAATGTCTGCGCTGCCTCATATTGATACGTGCGCTTGCAAGCTAAGGTTGAACACTACAGAGGCGAGCCAACGCGAGTAAGCGGCCTGGGACGAAAAGCGCATCAGCCCGATAGCGCTCCGCATGTCAGGAAAACCTGACAAGGTTTGAAGCCAGCACGCGTGAGGTCCAGTCCAACATTCCGGGGCAGCGTGCCGCGAGCGCAGGTTCCAGTTATTGGAGAGCATCTTGAGCGACCCAGGGAGCGATCCCCGCATCTTCCTGTCGACCGTCTTGCCCCGACCCAATCAGCAGCGCCTGGTCACGGCAGTGATGCTGGCGTCCGTCGTGGTCTTTGTGGCGGTATTGCCGTTTGCTCAATGGCAACTCGCGCAGGTCTGGGGGTTCATTCCCGTCTATGAATCCGCGGTCGTCATCAACGACCTTGTCACCGCTGCGATGCTGGTCGGGCAGTTCACCCTGCTGCGCTCTCCCGGATTGCTGGTCCTGTCATCCGGCTACTTCTTTACCGCCACGGTCGCGGCGGTGCACATGCTCAGTTTCCCTGGGCTGTTCTCTGCATCGGGGCTGTTGGGTGCGGGCCCGCAAACGACAGCGTGGCTTTACATGTTCTGGCACGGAGGGTTTCCACTGTCCCTGATCGGCTATGCCCTTCTGCAAGAGAACGAGCGAACACAGCGTATCAGGTGGTCGCGCGCCGTCTCCCCCGTTCTATGGGCTGCTGGCGTCGTGCTGCTTTTGGCTTATGGGCTGACTGCGCTGGCGACCCAGCCGTCTCTCTTGCCGGCCATCATGCGCGGGAACGGTTATACCGGCGCCATGTCAACGACGGTCAGCATTGTGTGGATGCTGAATGTGCTGGCCGCAGCAATTCTGTGGCGACATCGCGGCCACTCGTTGCTGAATCTATGGTGTACGGTGGTCGCCGTCATTTCGGCATTTGAGGTGGCACTTTCTGCCGTGTTCAACAACGGGCGGTTTGATCTCGGTTTTTACGCCGGCCGCGCCTATGGTCTTGTCGCTTCCAGCTTTGTTCTGGTCGCGCTGATCATCGAACACGCCAGGCTTTACGCCATGCTGGTGAAAGCACTGGATAACGAGAGCGCAGCGCGCGCAGGCGCCTTGGAGAAAACGCAACAGCTGAATGCGGCGAACGAGCATCTCGAGCAGCGCGTCAAAGACCGCACCGCCCAACTGAGCGCCACGAACAGCGAGCTTCGACTGGAAATCATCGAGCGTAAGCGCGCCGAACATGCGCTCGAACGCTCGAGAGAGGAATTGCGTGAGCTGGCAGCGATCAGCTCGAGGGCGCGTGAGGAAGAGCGGCGGCGCCTTTCACGCGAGCTTCACGATGAGCTTGCTCAATCGTTGGCGGCGCTCAAGGTCGACATGCAGATGTTGGAGCACAAGCTTGATGCCACGAACGCGTCGGTTGCCGAACGCTTGGGCGCAATGGAACACGCCGTAGATGACATGATCCGTGCGACACGTCGTCTCGCGTCCGATCTGCGCCCCTCCATGCTCGATGATCTCGGCCTCGTACCTGCGTGCAGATGGCTTGTCGAGTCGTTTCAACGGCGCCACCGCATTCAGTGCGAACTGAAGATCGTACCCGGGCATTTTGAACTTTCCGAGCCTTTTGCATCCACCGTCTATCGCGTCCTGCAGGAGTGCCTGGCCAATGTAGCGCGCCATGCCGGCGCGTCGGCTGTACATGTACGCCTGCTCTATGAGGCGCCCACCATCCAGCTTTCCGTGCAGGACGATGGCATCGGTTTTGACCCCGCGCATCCGAGAAAGGATCTGTCTTTCGGGCTTGTGGGCTTACGTGAGCGCGCCTATCTCGTACGCGGGAGCTTAAGCATCGAATCGTCGCCAGAATCCGGAACGTTGATCGAACTCACCATTCCGCAAACGATGGCCACATCTCCGCAATTGCCGCTGCCAGCTTCCGGTGCCGGGCCAAAAGCAATGTAATCCGACATCGCCGCGACGGTCGCTCCGGCCAGCCTCATGCCAACCCGTGGCTGAGCGCGTACCGAACCAGGGCGACGTCATTTGGCAAGTTCATCCTCTCAAGAATGCGTGCCTTATAGGTGCTGACGGTTTTCTTGCTGATGCAGAGATCGTGCGCGATCGTCGCCAGTGAATCGCCTCGCGACAAGCGCAGGAAGATATCGAACTCCCGGTCGCTGAGCCGCTGATGAAGCAGCCTGTCTGCAGGATCCCCGAGATTGTGTATCAGTAGCTCAGCCACGGCCTGCGTCATGTACGTACCGCCCGATGCGGCTTTGCGGATGGCCTTTTCAAGCTCCTTGACCGCTCCCTCTTTCGTCAGATAGCCGACCGCCCCGGCTCGCAACGCGCGCAGTGCGTACTGGTCCTCAGCATGCATGGTCAGAACCAGGATCTTGAGTTGCGGAACGTCTCTGTGAACCTGGGCGATCAGGTCAATGCCACTGCGGCCGGGCATCGACAAGTCCAACACGATGACGTCGGCCGGTGTATTGCGCACCAGATCAATGGTGGATGCACCATCGATAGCCTCGCCGACAACCTCGATATCGCTCGCATCGCTCAGGATCCGACCCAATCCCTCACGAAAGACGGCATGGTCGTCCGCTATCAGCACCTTGATCATCGCGTGTCCTCTGGATCTGTGCTTCCTCTGTTCCATCGTAGGTGGCACGGCGACTCCATCCAACGCTTCGCACATGGCTTTCTGATCAAGGTCAGGAACGTGAATGCGCGCTGTTTTTGATGACCCGACGAGACCAATGCTTATCAATACCGTTCGGGCAACGGCGAGATCGTTTGCGTGATCGCCGGTGAAACGCAATGCGCACACGGACCATGAGCCGAAACATCGACGGCATAGAACGGTTGATGCCCATCAAGATGTTGTTCGCATCTGCGTCCAGAATGGTTTCTCCCCGTACCTGCATAGGAGAAAGCATCATGGCTGAATCCGATACCAAGCTTCCCGTGAAGACCGGCTCGGAAGCATCGACCAAACAAGCCGGTGGCATGCAACCCTGGCGCGCATTCGACAACCTGCGGCAAGAGGTTGCACGTGTCTTCGATGATTTCGACCGCGGATTTCATCTCTTTCCGTTTCATCGCGCCGCGCTGGATATCGCGCCGTTCTGGCGGCGCGAATGGGCATTGACGTCTGCGCCCGCAGTAGACGTTGTCGAAACCGACAAGGCTTACGAGATCAAAGCCGACCTGCCCGGCATGGAAGAGAAGGACGTCGAGGTCAAGCTGGTCAACGGCGGCTTGACCATCAAAGGCGAGAAGCAGGAAGAGACGGAAGAAAAACAGAAGGACTACTACCTGCATGAACGCCACTTCGGGGCGTTCGAGCGGTCATTCCGCATGCCAGACGGCGTCGATACAGACAAGATCCAGGCCAGCTTCAAGAACGGCGTATTGACGGTGACGCTGCCCAAGACGGACGCGGCGCAGGCGGCTTCCAAGACCATCCCCGTAAACGGGGGCTGATGTAACGGACAGCTCATCGCAAAAACAGCGGAGGACGGATGGCAGCAAATCGCTGCACGATTCGCCGCTGCGCCGATCCTGGTCTTACTCGCGGCCCGAGCGACTGCGCTCCGGCCGCGTCGTCCGGTTGACAGGATGCGACCTTGAAGTTTTGTTCTGCCCTTGAAGTCGTGGCAGCGCCCGACATTGGGTCAAGGAGTTCGAGCGTGACCTTGCCATTGGACATTTCATTTCGGGACTTTCCGTACTCCAAAGCGACCGAGGATGCTGTCATCAAACAGGCGAGCAGCCTGGCCAGGTTTCAAGCGGAGATCGTACGTTGCCGCGTCAAGTTGATTCAACTGCCTCGACAGCAGACACCCATCCAATCCGTCAGGGTTCACATTGATGTGATGACGCGCCACGATCGCCACCTCTCGGGCCACGCCACTGGCGAGGACGCCCGAGCGGCACTTTGCGAAGCGTTCAGAGAAGTCGAGTTCGCGTTGCGACGCGAGATGGTCCGTGGGCAGTCGAAAGCAACCATCGGAGCCAAGGGGGGCATGTGAGCTTGACCGTTCAAGCCGGGCGGGGTTGGGTGGATGTTCGTACAAAGCGGCGAAGGGACAAGCGCTGGGAATGCGAGTGCCGGTTCGTGTCGCCCGGTGGAAAATGCTCGTCCTGGATTTCCGCCGCCAGCGCTGAAGGCTACGTTTCCCGCGAGCTTGCCTTCAGCGCGGGTATCTTGCTCGGCAGGGAGCTTGCTGCGCGCTATGCCGTATTGACCCCGGTTGAAACGACCACGTATCAATGAAGTGGCAGGGCGAAGAATGCCGGCGCCACGCATGCTTCGCCATCCTGAAAAACACATCGTTTGCCGACGTCGCTACCGAGTCCTTTAGCGGGGCCAAGTCATCGTGCGCACGATCGCTCCATGTGCCGGCACCACAAGCGTGCCCTGACGTACCACGCCGTTATAAGACGCACTGACCTGGTACTGGCCACGCGGCAGGTGAGCGTAGAACAGCGGGCCTTCCGATACGACCGCCAGGGACACCGCCCCGTCTGCGGAGCGAATACGGATATCGACATCTGAAACGTACGCCCCGCCTTGCTCGATGAACGTCAAGCGCAGGTTGTAGTTCGCTGCAACGCCACGCATTGCATCCACCGAATCCTGCCCCACCCCTCCTGACACATAAGCCACGCCTCCTTGCACATGTGGAACGGGACGCACGGCAGAAGCATCTTCATTCAGACACCCCTCCTCGTACATGGCCCGCCACGATCGCCTGTTCATCGTGCCGCCGGGCATCCCTCCTCGTGCCCGGCCGCTCATCCGATCCGACTCGTTCAAGCCGTGAATATCCTGCATGCGCTGCATCAACGCACGGCGTTCTGCCGGTGTCCGGGCATTGCGCATCTGCGCGCAGAAATCGGGGCTCGGATGGTGTAGTGGCTCGGGGGCGGGTGCCTGCGCCAATGCCGCGTGTGTCGACACGAGAGACGCTGCAACCAGCGCAGCCCGCAAGAGGTTCTGTAACCGCAGCATGGTCGGCTCCTCCTTGAGAATCCGTTCGCTTCCCTCACCCCACAATGGTCGATGCGCACCGGAGCGCGTTGATATGGCGCAACCTTTGATCCAGCCCAACCCCGCGCCCTCCGTCATGGCTAACCTGAAAGACAACAGCCCGTGCGTGGCGTGCAAGTCCGGCGGCGGCACCTTCTGTTTCTGTAAGCGAAGCCGTACGCCGCGGCACACCCGACCCAATGTGAGTTGACCATGACAGCTAGGACCCTCGTCTTCCATCAAACCGCCCGCAGGATGATGCTCAACGGAATCGACCTGTTGGCCAGGGCCGTCAAGGTGACGCTCGGGCCTGGTGGACGCAACGTGATCATCGAACGGCCGGGCATGACGCCCATGGTCGCCAACTCCGGCGTTGTGGTTGCACGCTCCATTGCACTGCGCGAGCCATTCGCCGATATGGGCGCTCGGCTGCTGTGCGAGGCAGCGGCGCGCACCAGCGAGGTCGCAGGTGACGGCACGACCACCGCCACCACGTTGGCGCACGCCATCGTGGCCGAGGGCGTGAAATACGTAGAAGCCGGGCACGACCCGATGCAGCTCAGGCGCGGCATTGAGGCCGCAGGCGCCGTGGTTGCGCAACAGCTCCACGACATGGCCCGGCCCTGCACGACCGTAGACGAAATGCGGCAGATCGCCACGATTTCCGCCAGCGGCGACCAAACCGTGGGCTCGCTGGTGGCGCGCGCGGTTGAACAGGTCGGCAAGGACGGCGCTATCAGCGTGGAAGACGGCTCGAGGCTTGAAGACCAGGTCGAGATCGCGAAAGGCGCACGCGTGGACCGCGGGTTTCTATCGCCGTTCTTTGCCACCACCGAAAGCCGGGCCGTCGTGCTGGAAGAACCCTGGGTGCTGTTGTGCGACGCCACGATCGGCGCGGTCGCCCAACTGCTGCCGGTTCTTGAAGCCGTGTCCGGTACCGGCAAGCCACTACTGGTCATTGCCAACGAAGTGGAAGGCGAAGCGTTGGCCACGCTCGTCGTCAACAATCTGCGCGGCACGCTCAAGAGCTGCGCGATCCGTTCGCCCGGCTTTGGCGAGTCGCGCACGGAGCAACTGGCCGACCTTGCTGCGCTGACTGGTGCGACCGTCATCTCATCGCAGACCGGCGTTTCATTGGAGCACGCGACGCTTGATCAGCTCGGCCACGTACACCGTACGGAAACCACCAAGGATGCGACCACACTCATCGCGGGCGATACGGCAAAGGCCGCGGTGGAGCAGCGCGTTGGCCAATTGCGGGCACAGCTCAACGAGGCAAAGACGGACTACGACCGCGAGCAGCTTCAGCGACGGCTTGCACGCCTGAGCGGTGGCGTTGCTGTCATCAAAGTGGGCGCGGCAACCGAGGCTGCGTTGCACGAGCGCAAGAACCGCTTCCAGGATGCCCTTCACGCCACGCGTGCCGCCGTTGAGGAAGGCATCGTGGCGGGCGGTGGCGTTGCTCTACTCCGAGCGCGTTCCGCCATCGACGCATGGACCGCGCCCAATGCCGAGCAACAAGCGGGTGCCCATATCGTGCACACCGCTCTGGCCGCGCCGATGCTCCAGATCGCAGCCAACGCAGGAGCCGATGCACAGGCAGTCGTTCACCAGGTGCTCTCCGGTGAGGGATCGCACGGCTACGACGCAGCGTCCGATCGTTATGGCGACATGCTGGAGTTGGGCGTTGTCGACCCTGTCAAGGTGGTGCGCACCGCATTGCAGAACGCCGTGTCGATTGCCGCCCTGTTGTTGACCACGGATTGCATGATCGCCGATGTGCGGGAAGGCTACGTTGACCGGTCGGATGAAACTTCAAACTCGGCCATGTTCAACGTCGGATACGCATAGCAAAGACAATCCGGAGCCTTTCGAAGGCTTCTGGCGATGGCTCCAGCTTTGCTCACGATCAAATGCGCTTCCGAGCCGTCTACTACAGTGGTAGCAAGACGCTTCGACACACCGAGTTCGCCATGATCGCTCAAGCATTCGTCCATCCTCCATTCGCAAAAGCGGCACCCCTTGAGCCCATGAACGAAGACGCGTTGGCGACGGCATTTCTTCCGGTAGCCAGTTCCAGTCTGCTCCCCGATCCGGCGCTTGCCGTGCTGGCAAAGACGGCAACCGATTGGTTTGCCCCGACGCTGGCGAGCGAAATCCATGTCAGCGCGGAGCACGGTCGCATCCGCATGGCGGGCCACGTCGGCAATGCCAGCCCGCTGAAGTCTCTGAAGAGGGCCCTGCTCCGCTTGCCTGGCGTCGGCGGCCTGGACATGACGGTTACGGTGGAAGCCCTCACCAATCCACTGAGAACGTATCCCGCCGCCCAACAGCGTCAACACGTCGGATAACCGGGAGCGCGCAAACATGCGTACGACATTTTTCTGTGCGACCGATTGCCCCTGCCCGCAGATTGCCTTCGATACGACGTGCCCAGAGTCGGTGGAGGAGATTCTCCGGGCGTACGCTGCGCTCTTCTGGTTCAACCTCTACCTCAGGTGCCCCGACTTCTCCACCGCGGATGGCATGTTTCCGCGAGATCCAGACACTCGCCAGAAGTATCTGGCTGTGCATTCGAAAGTCTTCACACACTGGGCCACGGCGGCCAATCGCATGGGCATCCCCACCGCCCGCTTTCGTGATGTCTGCGCCAATGTGCGCGCGGCATGGATCGGGCCGGACGATCCGCTGCGTGCGTGCCGCTCACGGGCCGACGTTCTGTCGGACCATCCAGAGCTGGATCTGGATTAGGCGCTGGCTGGGTTGCTCAACAGAAGCACGTGGGGCGACCGTTCAACGGGGGCAGCTCGGAGAGCACGTCGTCCGGACCGGTGTCCGGCCTGAAGATCGTGATGCCTTTGAGTCGCAACTGCCATGCGTGAAAGAGCAGTGCCGCAACCTGTGCGCACGACGCGCTGCAGGGAAGAAGGACCGTCTTTGAAATGGATGCATCAATAAACGGTTGCAGCGTCGCCACCATGTGCAAGTGGTCGAACCCATCAATCTGCCTTGCGGTGACAAAGTAGCCGGGCAACGGTGCGCGCTGTCCGTACAACGCCCGGAAAAGCCTGTAGGCGCGGTTCTCAACACGGTAAAGCTGCGGCGCGCGATGTTGGATACGCACGCGACGCTGATACACCCAATCGAACGCAGGTTCGATACCACTGGAGCAGTTATCTCCGAACGCCAGGCTTACGCTACCCGTTGGTGCCAGGGAGAGGAGGTGGCTATTGCGCAGTCCGTGCTTTGCGGCAGCTTCGCACACGGCCTTGGGCAATGCGGCGCTGAAATGTCCAGAAGCAAGACTGCGTTCCGGACTGAACAGCGGATACGGCCCGCGCTCGCTTGCCAATGCGGCCGAAGCTGCGTAGGCGTTATCACGCAAGCATCGCCCGATCTGAGCGGCGAAGCATCGTGCTGCCGGAGCGTCGTAAGGCAGGCACATCATTGTGAGAGCATCGGCAAGGCCGGTCACGCCTACGCCGATCCTGCGTTTGGCCTGGGCCTCGTGCATATGCTCAGGCAACGGCCAGCGTGTGATCTCGATCGCGTTGTCGAGCATTCTGACTTGAACACGCACCGCCTGGCTCAGGCCGACGAAATCGAACAGTGGTTGACCGCCCATTCCAAACGGCCACTGCACCCACCTGGATACATCAATCGGCCCCAGTACACAGCTGCCCCAGGGCGGCAATGGTTGTTCTCCACAAGGATTGGTTGCGGCAATCGTCTCGATCTCGGCAAGGTCATTGGCAGCGTTGATCGTATCGATGAACAGCAGACCCGGCTCTGCACTGTGATGCGCGGCTTCCGCGATCATGTTCCAAAGCTGCCGTGCGGGAACGACTGCGTAGCACCACTTGCCGTTAGACAGCGCGTGGGCGCCTGTCGCCAGCCGTTGTGCATTGGGCACGGCTCGATGCTGCAGGCACCAGAGACCGTCATCGGCAACCGCTCGCATGAACGCGTCGGTAACGGCAACCGATAGGTTGAACGTTGCCCAGCGCGTGCGCCCACGTTTGGCAGTAATGAAAGTGGCCAGGTCGGGGTGGTCACAGCGCAGAACGGCCATCTGCGCGCCACCTCGCGTGTTGACGAGCGCTTGTGTTGTGCATACCCGATCAAATGAGTCGAGGACGGCACAGACGCTTCCAGTTCCGCTGTACGACGTTGCCTGCTCGGCATCAGCAGGGGCGATGACCGAGAAGTCGTAGCCGACCCCGCCACCCATCTGCAAGGTGCGCTGTGCTGCATGCAAAGCGCGTTCGACATCGGAAGCGTCTGCGACGGATTGCTCGCTAGCGCCGATAGGATGCACGAAGCAGTTGACCATCGTCCCGTGATTCGCACTTCCCGCGTTCGCCATGATGCGCCCCGCTCCAATGGCGCCTTGCAGCAGATTGGCGTAGAACAAGCGCGTGAAATGTGCGCGCTGGTCTGGCTGCTCTGCAGCGGCAAGCGCATGGGCAACCCGCTTGAATACGTCATTGCACGTCGTTTCGCCGGGCGCAAGATAGCGATCTGCAAGTACAGCGGTACTCAGAGGTGATGGTCCGCCTGGACGGTTCAGAGGCCCTGCCCGCATCGACGTGCTCCCTTTGCGCGGATGACTCCATGCTAGGCAACACCGCCCTGAGAGCGTTGATCGACATCACGCCCGAACGCATCGCCCCCGCCGTAACGTCTTTGGCTCAGGCAGCTAACCGCCCCAAGAAAACCGACCCCTCAGGAGCGCCCGACAAGCCGATCTGGAGACTTGCGTCAGGTCAAATCCGGCAATACCGAAGTGCCTAATCTCCAGTCATATCAACCGGAGATCGTGATGCAACAGCCTACTGATGCCGTCTGCACCCTCGCCTGCGCCACCATGCGCGATGCCAGCCGCGCTGCGGAGTTCTTCGTGGATAGCGAGCTTCAGCTCGCGCGCCTTCGCGTCAAGATGGCAGAAACCGCATTGGATAACCTGTCCCAGTTGGAGGGCCAGTTGGATGCAGTCAAAGACTGGACCGCACTGGCCTCGGCGCAGAGCGCGTACATGAAGCTGCAGGCCAACCAAAGTGCGAGCACTGTTCGCCAGTGGGCCGACCTTCTCAATGAAGCGCAGCGGTCATATCTGCGCCAGGCGACAGAGTGGAACGACCAGTTCCAACATCGTCCCGGAACGGCTGCATCTCCTGCACAACTGTTGATCGCGTCTCTTGACTCCTGGCAGACCTTGGTCAACACCTTCAACGCGATCGCTGCATCGGCTACGCAAGCCCGACCTTCGTCGCAACCGCAGGCGAAGTCCAGGAGTGCGCCAGGCGCCTGACGGCTTGTGGCTGTGAATGGAAATACGCCCGCCCAAAGACAATTTCCATGTGCCCTGTGCCATACAGGCACAGACGAGAGAGAGAGCAGCTTGATTTTTCTCAACGAGGGTCTCTGATAGCTACCTATTCTTGAAATAGCCATCGGACATGGACGTGCCGAATGGAAAAGGTCTTGATCCAACGGTTGGACTTGACTTGTTTGCAGGAGCTCAAAATGCACAGGAAACTCATGATGACTCTGCTCGTCGTCGCAGCAGCCTCTGCGTCGGTGTACGCGCAGAGTCAGCCCGATACGGCACAGAACGGCGACGGAGAAAAAGCCAGCAAGGTGGATCCCTACACGGAGGGCGCAAAGCAAGCCAAGCCCGATCCATACACAGAGGGCTCAAGACGCGGCAAGTTCGATCCGTACACAGAAGGCGCAAAGGGCAAACGTGATGCCTATACCGATGGCGCCAAGCAAGCCAAGCGTGACCCGTACACAGAAGGATCGAGACGCGGCAAGTTCGATCCATACACGGAAGGCGCAAAGGGCAAACGCGACCCACATTCGGATGGCGGCAATCAGACGAAGTAGCCGCATCGGGTGTTGCCTTGACAGGCTCCATCTGGGCGCGTAGCTGGCATCGTCAATACAGCAGATATGCCGCGCGCTGGGAAAGAAAGACATCGGCCTGTGCGGTGTAGGCGCGCTCGATTGCATCCAGCGCAATGCCGTCACGCAGCATCGCCCAGACCGTCTCCGACCCGACAGACGTACGGATCGCCTCCAGCTTGAACTGCTCCGGATAGCGTTGCGACAGTACGCGGGCGAGCGCTAAACCGATGCGGCCCGGGCGGGTCAGAGCTGACACCCGCTGGATCGCCACACCCGAGCACGAGCGGCCATGGTACGGCCCTTCCGCAGGAACGAAATGGACGGGTGTATAGATGGCGCCCGTGTCCAGCGCATTGAGTTCTCGCGCGAGCGCCGCGCCGTCCATCCATGGCGCTCCTACCATGCCAAACGGCGCCGTCGTGCCTCTGCCTACGCTCACACGTGCGCCCTCGACCAACCCCACATCCGGATATCGCTCCAGGGCAGAAAGATCGCGCAGGTTCGGCGATGGCGGAACCCAACCCAGCCCGGTGTCGGCAAAGCGCATTGCGCGGTCGTACTGCTCCATTGCCACCACATGCAGCGCCGCGCCGATGTGCAGTTCGCCATTCAGCAACCTGGCAAGCTCGCCGATCGTCATGCCGTGCACAAGCGGCAGCGGCACGTAGTTCGTCAATGAGCGGTCCGCCGTATCGGATACCGGCCCACCAACCAGATCACCGCCGAGCGGGTTGGGACGGTCCAGCACCAGCACTGGGATATGGGCCTTCGCAGCAGCTTCCAGCGTCGCCCCCAGAGTGGCAAGGTAGGTAAAGAACCGCACGCCGGCGTCCTGGAGGTCAAACACCAGAGCGTCCAGATCGGCCAGCGCGCTGCGCGGTATGGCTTTGCTGTTGCCATAGAGGCTATGGACGACCACGTTGGAGCGTGGGTCGATCGTGTCACCGAAGCGCGCGTCGAGATCGGTGCCGATACCGTGCTCCGGTGCGAAGATCGCGTTCAACCGCACACCGGGTGCCTGACTGAGTACATCGATGGTGCGCCGCCCCTGCGCATCGAAGCCACTGTGGTTGGTAACCAGGCCGACCTGCTTCCCGACCAGCGGTGCGAAGCCGCTGGCCTCCAGCACATCGATGCCTGTTCGAACAGGCCCCACCGCCATGGGCAAGCGCCGTTCCGCGCCGATCACGGCGTCGGCCATGGTCGGGGCACGCGTGGCGATCTGCTGACCAGAGAGCGGCGGCGCAGTGCTCGATACCAGATTCAGGACGGCTTCACGCAACGGCATGGCGTTACCCCGCTCATCCGGATACAGGCGGCTCGTGAGGACAATCACGAACCGGCGCGAGACCAAGTCGATCCATAAGCCGGTTCCGGTGTAGCCCAGATGTTGGACGAGCCCGGCGCGCGGTGCGCGATAGCGGTTGGGGATCAACGGCGACTGAACTTCCCATCCGAGCGTGCGCGTCGCCTCCACTGCAGTCGAACTGTCGGGCGTCAACAGCAGGGCAACGCTGTCCGGCTGCAAGATCTGATGGCCCCCCAGGCTGCCCCCGTTGAGGAGCATCCTGGCGAACAGCGCGAGGTCATCCGCCGTGGAGAACAAGCCCGCATTGCCGGAGACACCACCCAGTGCGGCGGCGGTCGGATCATGCACGTTGCCGCGAAGCCATCGCCCGTTGCGCATGATGGTCGGCGCGATACGGGCGATCGCCCTGTGGCTCGGACGGAACGCGGTGTCGCGCATGCCAAGCGGTCGAAAGATATGCTGCGCACACCATGCGTCCAGTCCCATTCCGCTGGCACGCTGGACAAGCTCGCCCAAGGCGACATAGTTGAGATCGCTGTAGATGACATTGCGCCCCGGCTCCCCTATCGGGGGCATGATTTCGATGGCGTGAAGCACCGTGGCGTGGCTGCGGAGTTCCGATCGGGCAGCCAGGCCCGAAGGGAGTCCAGACGTGTGATTGAGCAATTGCCGTAGGGTGATGCCTGCCTTCCCTGCGTTGCCGAAGGCCGGCCAGTAACGGCTGGCCGGCGCGTCCAGTTCCACACGTCCGCGCTCTGCCAGTTGCAGTACCGCCGTGGCCGTGGCCACGGCCTTGGTGAGCGATGCGAGATCGAAGATCGTGTCTTCGGTCATCGGCTCGGCGGGACCGGTGGATCGCTGACCCAGCGCAACACGTTCGCGCACCGCATTGGCTTCACCGATCGCGACGACCGCCCCGGCCACATTGGCATCGGCAATCTGCGCGGCAACCACGGCTTCCAGCTCGTGCATGGGCACTGGCGTACCCAGCGGCCCAGGGTCGTTGGCAATGGGCGCGGCCTGCCCACTCTGCATGCAGGCCAACAGCGCCGCTGTCACTACCGCGACTACCGCGGCAAGTTGGCTGGATCGTAACGATTGCGCGCGTTCCATAGCATCCACCCGTTGGTGCCTTCCGCATCGGCAGCGTCGACCTGGGCGCGAATCATCTCGGCGTTGAACTCGCGATGATCAAAGGCATAGTCCCGGAACGCTTGCAGCCACGGCCGGAACCGCTCTCCCGGCAAACCTGTGCGGCGCTTCGCTTCAGCCAGCGAACGCGAGACGATCTCGCCGGGCTGCTCAGTCGGCTTTCTGGTGCCCGGCAGGCCCCATGTGAAGCCGGAGGGGTACAGCATGGGCGAGATGTAATCGACCACGGCGCCCAGCGTGTTGATCTGCTGGCCAATCGCCGTGTCGTCGGTGTTCCAGCAGACGTAGCCGAAAATATCCGCCGCCAGGTAAATGTTGTACGCCCGCAGCCGTTCTCTCGCCCGCGCAAGGAACCCCGTGATGGCCGCAACCCGATGTGCTTGCGTATTGGCCTGATGAAACTGCAAGCCATTGGCGTCCGGAAAGCGCAGATAGTCGAACTGGATTTCATCGAACCCCAGTCTTGCTGCCTCTTCCGCCACGTCAAGCGTACTGGCCCACGCGGCTTCGACACTGGGGTCGATCCATTGTTGGTCTTCGCGATCGCGCCAGACCTCTCCATCACGATCACGCACCGCCCATTCGGGGTGCGCTTGAGCCAAGCGGTCGTCCTTGAACACGACGATGCGCGCAATCAGATACAGCCCACGCAAGTGGAGTTGCCGAATCACGGCGGCGAACTGGTTGATGCGGGCCACCGGGTCTTTTTGTTCGGGGACCGCGCCCACCGCCACACGAGCCGCACTCGGGTAAGGTGCGTCGCCCCGGTCGCCCTTCATGTCGATCACCAGCGCATTGATGGCCGTCTGCCCCTGGAGTGCGACGGCGGCATCGCGCAAGGCTCGGTTGGATACGCCCTGTACCGACAGGTAGACCGCCCGGGGCTTGATCTGCTTGAGCGGTATCTCGACTGCGGGTAGCGGGCCGCCAAGCACCAGCTCGGCACGCGCATAGCCGGGGGCGCGGACGCTGACCGTCGCCCGTGCTTCCACTGCCGAAGCTGGAATGGTAATCAGACCGGCAGCATCGGTCTTTCCGCTTTCGCCGTGAACGAATGTGATTGCGCCCTCTATAGGAACGCGGGTCTGTGCGTCTATCACCCTGACCTCGGCAGCGCCGGCAAACTGCGCCCAAGAGAGCAAGACCGCTACAAGCCAGAGGTGTGCGCGGCTACTCATGATTACCACCCCCGGCTGCATTGAGAATGTTCGCCATGCATTGCGCACCACAGCCATCGGTGATCAGGTATCGTGGCAACGCCATGGCAGGTTGACTCGCCCGCAGCGGTTGCGCGTCCAGCGTGAAGGCCGCGGTATAGCCCTCCTCCCGTGCGAGGTGCTCCAGCTCTGGATCGTGGATGCCGAAGGGCCATGCCAGTGCGTGCACCGGGGCTCCGATCTCTGTTTCGATGCGCTCCTTCGCGCGGCGCAACTGATCGCGGGCGAACTTGATGAAATCATCGGCGCTTCGGTGCATCCGCTCCACGCGGAAGTCCGGATGCCAGTACGTATGGGACTGCACGTCAAACTGTCCGGTGCGGGCCAACGCTCGCAACTGGGGCCAGGTCATCGCGTATGGAGCATTCGAGATGGCAGACGGGTACACAAATAGCGTCACGGGAATGCCCCGACCGCGCAGCGCGGGCCACAACGTCTCGTACACAGACCGATGGCCGTCATCCACCGTAATGGCAACCGCCTTTGCGGGCAGTGCACCTTGCTCGCCGTCGTGCCAGCGCACGATGTCTGCGAGCGGCACGATGCGATAACCCGCCGCCTCGATCGCCTGTAAATGCGCCTCGAATGTCTGCATCCGAACCGTCATGGTGCTATCCACCGTCGGTGCAAAGCGGTGATAGACGAGCACCACCACGTGCGGTTCCAGGGCAGGCATGTCTGCGTTGGCTCCAGGGCACGCAAACACCAGAATCGCCCAGCACAACGAGAAGACCCAGGTGTTCACAGCCGTGGCTCCGAATAAGGATGGAAGGTGCGCATCGCTTACCCCGCACCGCCTATGACTCGCGTGGGGTGCCGTGCAGCCAGTGCCAAAGCAGCACCCCGCTGCCCGCCATGCCGCCCAGATGCGCAAAGTGCGCAACATTGACTTCGGTGCCGCTCACGCCGAGGGTCAGCTCCACAATCGCATAGAGCGTCGCGAACACCCACGCCGGCATCGGGATGGGCGGGATCAACGGAACGATGATGCGATTGGGAAACAGGACGGCATACGCGAGAAGCACTCCGAATACGCCCCCGGACGCGCCAATGACCGGCCCCGCCGGAAGAATGCTCAAGGCCGTAAAAGCGAGTTGCGCGAAGGCTGCACTCAAGATGCTGGACAGATAGAGCTGCCAAGTCCGAGGCGCACCCACGGTACGTTCGACGTCGCGCCCGAACAGGTAGAGGCCGAACATGTTGAACGCCAGATGCGCTCCATTTGCGTGCAGGAAGGCGTATGTCAGCGGCTGCCACGGCAGGAATCCTCCCCCAACGCCGCCGCCAGATACCCCGAGTGGCCAGAGCGCAAAGGTTCGTAGCAACGCGTCCCCCGCAAAGACTTCTGCAACGAACGCCGCCACGTTGATGAGGATGAGCAGCTTGATCATGAAGGCACCCCTGATCTCTGCCCACGATACGGCTGCGCGCGTTGGCAGGGTTGATCTCGCGCAAGGCGGTTCGACTGTGTGTCGTGATCCTGCAATGCAACGCGTTCCGTTTGATGTGCCGCAAGGCCCCGGCATGGCCAGATGAAACGATGGAGCTACGTGCACGCAAGAGGATGACCCATGCCTTTGGCCGCTTCCTATCAATACCCCGCGAACCAGGCCATCGCCGCGATCTTCAACGAAATCGCTGATCTGCTGGAGATCGAAGAGGCCAACCCGTTTCGGGTGCGTGCTTACCGCAATGCCGCACGCACGGTCGAAGGCATGACCGAAGGCGTTGACGCCATGCTGGCACGCGGCGCCGATTTGACCGCCTTGCCGGGCGTGGGAGTCGACCTCGCGGCAAAGATGCGCGAGATCGTCGAAACGGGAAGCTGCGCCATGCTCACGCGCGTGCGGACCGAGGTTCCAGCGTACGTGCTGCAACTGCTCCAGTTGCCTGGCCTTGGTCCAAGGCGGGCCCGCGCGTTGCAGCACGAACTGGGCATCACATCCCTGGATGAGTTGGCCCGGGCCGCGGCCGCTCACCGCATTCGCGAACTGCATGGCTTTGGCGCCCGAAGCGAACAGCGTTTGCTCGAAGCCCTCAACGCACGCCTGGCGCGCGATCGCCGTTATGGTCTGGCAATCGCCAAGCCGTGTGCCGATGCATTGACGCATTACCTGCTGGCAAGCGGGCTGGTCGACCAACTCGTCGTTGCCGGCAGCTACCGCAGAGGGCGAGACACCGTGGGGGACCTTGATCTGCTCATCACGGGAAGAAAACGCGCCCAGATCGTTGAGCATCTCGTGCACTACAACGAGGTTGCCACCCGAATTTCAGCAGGCCCCACCCGCGCCAGCGTCGTCCTGAAAAATGGCATGCAGGTGGACTTGCGGGTGGTGCGGCCCGATGCTTTCGGCGCGGCGCTGGTGTATTTCACCGGCTCGAAGCCTCATAACATCGCACTGCGCAAGCTTGCGCAGGCTCAGGGTCTGAAGATCAACGAGTACGGCGTCTTCCGAGGAAAGGAGCGCATTGCCGGCCAGACGGAGGCATCGGTCTACCGCGCCGTCGGGTTGCCCTGGATCTGCCCCGAACTGCGCGAAGACCACGGGGAGATCGCAGCCGCGCAGTCGGGCCGACTGCCATCCCTTGTTGAGCAGGGCGACATCAAGGGGGATCTTCATGTCCACACATCCGCCAGCGATGGCACCGCCAGCCTTGAAGCCATGGCAGCGCAGGCGCGCCTGCTGGGCTATCAATACCTGGCGGTGACCGACCATTCGCCGCGCATTGCCGTGACGCACGGGCTCACCGCAGAGCGCCTGGCCGCACAAGCCGACGACATCGACCGTTTCAATGCCGAACACAAGGGTTGGCCCGTGCTGCTCAAGGGGGTTGAAGTCGACATTCTGGAGGACGGGTCACTGGACCTGCCCGATTCGGTGCTGGGCCGCCTGGACCTTGTGGTGGGCGCCATCCACAGCCACTTCAACCTGTCGGCTGATCAACAGACATCGCGCATTCTGCGCGCGCTCGATCATCCGCACTTCAGCATCCTCGCCCATCCGCTGGGCCGCCTGATCGGCGAGCGCAACGCCTGCAACGTGGATCTCACGCGGGTGCTGACCGCCATTGCCCAGCGCGGCTGCTACGTGGAGGCCAACGCGCAGCCCGCGCGCCTCGACCTGGCCGACATTGGATGCCGCCTGGCAAAGGCGGAGGGCGTGCTCGTGAGCATTGCGTCGGACGCGCACAGCCCGGCCGATCTGCTGAACCTGCCGCTTGGTGTCACGCAGGCCCGCCGGGCGTGGCTGGGGCAGGCAGACGTGCTCAATGCGCACGCGCTCCACACGCTGCTTCCGTTGTTGAAGCGGACCATGTGACGACCACATGCGCACACCACCTCGGACAGTCTGTATCTGCAGCGCAACATGTCGTACGCCGTGCCCATCGGGTTGATCCGAGTCAAGGTGCCGGAAATCGTGCGGTCAAGAATGAACACATGATTTTCCACATCAGTAACCAGACCAATCGGAGCCAAACCATGAGCGTCCCAGTCGATATTTCTTTCCAGGGAATTCCGCATTCCAAGGCCGTCGAAGAAGCGGTTATCAAGCATGCAGACCGCTTGAAGCGCATTCGTGCCGATCTGATGCGGTGCCGCGTCAGCCTTGCCGTAGGTGCCAAGCACCAGCACCAGGGCAAGCCTTTCGACGTCAACGTCCACGTGTTCACACCGCATCAGACGCATGTTTCGAGCAACACCTCCAACGAGGACCCATACGTCGCACTTCACGAGGCTTTCTCGCACGTGGAACGAATGCTCTTGGAAGCCGGTAGCAAACGCTCGTCACAGTCTTGAGGCGTCGTGGGCATGCACACGCGCTATTGCATGTGCAAGCCACCATTTACGGCCAGATTGGCGCCGGTAACGTAGGCAGCGTCCTCGCCGCACAGGAAGGCCACCAAGGCAGCCACTTCTTCCGGCCGGCCGAGGCGGCCTACGGGAATCTGCGGAAGAATCCGCTCTTGCATGATGTCGCTGGGAATATCGCGCGTCATTCGCGTGGCGAGATAGCCGGGCGAAATCGTGTTGACGGTCACGCCCTTCGCGGCGCACTCGAGGGCCAGCGCCTTGGTGAACCCGTGTATGCCGGCCTTGGCCGCCGCGTAGTTCGTCTGCCCGAACGCGCCCCGCGATCCGTTGACCGACGAGATGTTGATGATGCGGCCCCAACCGCGCTCGATCATGCCTTCGTACAGCGGCTTGGTCATGTTGAAGACGGAGTCGAGATCGGTGGCCAGCACGTTCCGCCAGGCATCCAGCGTCATGCGCTTGAAGGTCATGTCTTGCGTGATGCCGGCGTTGTTGACCAGAATGTCGACCGGGCCGACGGTCGCAAGCACGTCGGACGCGCATCGCTGGCAAGCGTCGTAGTCGGTAACATCCACCGCGAACGTCTGGAACAGACGCCCCTGGGCATGCTGTTCCGCGATCCATGCAGTCACATGTGTATTGCCCAACGAATGGGTGACCACAACCCGATGCCCTTGCGCATGCAGACGGATGGCAATGGCTTCGCCCAGACCGCCCATGCCACCGGTAATGAGCGCAACGCGATGTGTTGTCATGACGGCCTCATCGCGCCGTCGGGCGTGCGCCAGCGCGCGGGCATCCGCGCTGGCACAGGAGCCACTCGTCTGGTCCGGGTTCGGTGCGCAACCGCACGACGGCATCAACCGGCTGCGCGCCTGCGCTCACGTTCACGGTCTGCATCGCACCGCGATACGCGGCCGTGATCTGATAGTGCCCGCGAGGCAAGCGCATATACAAGAGCGGCCCCTCCGTGCGCACGCGCAATCGGAGCTTGCCGCGATCATCCGCAACCGACACGTCCACATCCGACAACGCCTCGCCGGTACTGGCCGACACCACGTTCAGCCGCACGTTGAAGCGACGTGCCATCGCATGCATGGCGTCGCGCTCATCGCTGCCAACGCCCCCGGACACATAGGCGATCTCGTTCTGGAAGCGCACCTCTGGAGCCGCCGCCGCATCCGGCCCGACTGCACTAGCGTGTGCGCTGGCAGCCAAAGCCAACGCCGCGAAAAAGCCGCGTGGCAAAAGACGACATGCGTGGCTCATCTCATACCTCATCGCTCGGCAGCCGGGTGGCCGACCGTCTGCGCCAGCACCGGCACTTCGTCTTCATTGAGCGACAAGGCCTCTGCAAGAAGACGCTGATTGAGCCAGCCACGCACCACGCAGCCCAGCTTGGCCGAGGCACAGTAAAGCGAAACGTTTTGCGAGATCGCACCCGCCGCGACACCGGCAAAGGTTTCTCGCACGGCTTCCGGCATCTGGTCTGCTCGCGCATGATTCACCACGTACACCAGATCGAGCGGCGCCTTGCCGACAAAATCCTGATATCCGGTGAGGTTGCGCGCGTCCACGGCGTGCTTGAGCCGCAACCGGTGCGCCACCGGCTCGTACTGGTAGACGCCTTCCGGCAGGGCGACGTAGATGTCGATCTCGTTCAGGCCGTGCGCTGAAGGCGCGGTGCGCCCGCCTGTTTCCGGCCGGTTGATGCCATTCGCCGCCCACAGCAATTCGCTGAGCTGCTGTAGCGACAGCGGCGTGGGCGCGAACTCCCGCACGCTCTTGCGCCTCGTCAGCGCTGCAGTCAACGTATTGCCGCCATTCAATAGCGGCGACGCCAGTGCAATGGTTGCCGGCGCAGCGTGGGAAGTCGGCTGTGGCAGTAGATGTTGCACAGGGTCGTAAGACAGGAGCATCGCCTCGCTCATGGCATCCACCTCACAAAACAGAAAATCCATCGGACATGTGTCGCCGCCTATGCGGAGATGATCACCTTGAGCGCCTGCGTTTTTGCGGCGTTGCGGAACGTGTCGTAGGCGGCGAGGATGTCATCGAGCCTGAACCGGTGCGTAATGAGCTGCCCGGGTAGCAGTTTCCCCGCACGTACCGTTTTCAGAAGCATCGGCGTGCTGACGGTATCCACCAGCCTCGTGGTGATGGCGATGTTCTGGCTCCACAAGGTTTCCAGATGCAGGTCTGCCTTGACGCCATGCACGCCGATGTTCGCGATCACCCCGCCCGGCGCAACCAGTTGCTGGCAGAGCTCGAACGTCGCGGGCACGCCCACCGCCTCGATCGCACAATCGACGCCCACGCCATCCGTGAGCCGCTTCACGGCGGCAGCGGCGTCTTCACGGGAGACGTCGATACACGCCGTTGCGCCCAGCCGGCCGGCCACTTCCAGCCGTGCCGCGTTCGTGTCGATCATGATGATCTGCGCCGGCGAGTAGAACTGCGCCGTCAGCAGCGAGGCCAGCCCGATGGGGCCTGCGCCGACAATCGCCACGCTATTGCCCGGCTGAACGCGGCCATTGAGCACACCGCATTCGAACCCGGTCGGAAAGATGTCCGACAGCATGACCAGCGCCTCTTCATCGACGCCCGGCGGCAGTTTGTAGAGGCTGGTCTCCGCATGCGGAATGCGGACGTACTCGGCCTGCACGCCGTCGATGCGATGTCCCAGGATCCAGCCGCCCGTTTCGCAATGCGAGTACATGCCACGCCGGCAATTCGCACATTTTCCGCAAGACGAAATGCACGAGATCAGCACGTGATCACCCCGCTGTAGCGATGTCACGGCCGCGCCGACCGATTCCACCACGCCCACGCCTTCGTGGCCCAGCGTGCGCCCCGGCTCGCAGGTCGGGACGTCGCCCTTGATGATGTGCAGATCGGTGCCGCAGATGGTGGTCAACGTGACGCGCACCACGGCGTCGCCGGGTGCCTGCAACGCCGGTTTCGGCTTGTCGGCCAGGGTGATCTTGCCGGGCCCCTCGTAGACAAGTGCTTTCATGGGAATCACCAAGGAAGACGATGACTCCATGCTAGGCAACCGCCCTGCGCGGACGTTGATCTACGTCAGGGCGCATGGCGTCAAGCGCGCGATATTGATCTTCAGTGTCAGGAGATGAAACCCGCGTATGGCCGAACAAGCCGCCACCAATCCGTGCACGCAGCCAGCAGAAGCCTTGGTCAGTCGCATGCTCGATGCGGCAGCGTATCCACACCCGGCGGCCGATCTGCAGATGATCGAAACGCATCTGTCGTGGGTCTTCCTGGCTGGAGAGTTTGCGTACAAGGTACGCAAGCCGGTCAAGTTGGACTTCGTCGATTTTTCGACGCTCCGTGCGCGGCAAATCGATTGCGAGGAGGAATGCCGCCTCAACCGCCGCCTCGCCCCTGCGCTATACCTTGGCGTAGTGCCAATTTCGCAGGATCCGGCCACGGGGGCCGTCCGTGTCAATGGGCAAGGCACGCCGTGTGAGTACGCAGTCTGCATGCGCCGGTTTGCCCAGCAGGACGTCCTGATTGTGTTGGCTCGTGACGGACGACTTCGCCCGAAAGAAATCGACGCGCTGGCCGACCTGATCGCCGACTTCCACGCAACCGCGCCGGTCGCCAGCGCGAGTTCAGACGATGGAACGCCCTCAGGCATTCGGCGCACGTTCGAGGACTGCGCTGCCGGAGTCATTGCCTTGGGGCATGCACCGCTGGATGCGGCGACCACGGTATCGCTGCTTCGTCAGCACACAGTTCGCCTCGAAGAGACATTCGCTTCACGCCGGCGCAGCCGCCACATCCGCGAATGCCATGGCGATCTGCACCTCGGCAATATCGTGTTGATCGATGGCCAGCCGACCCCGTTCGACTGTCTGGAATTCTCACCGTCACTGCGGTGGATCGACACCATGTACGACACCGCTTTTCTGTTCATGGACCTGCTCGCCGCAGGTCTGGACGGGCTGGCGTATCGACTCATCAACCGTTATCTCGAACGATGTGGCGACTATGGCGGGTTGGCAGTCCTGCCCTTCTATGCAGCGATGCGCGCGCTCGTGCGGGCTCGCGTATTGCTCGAACGCGCCCATCAGTTGGGCGGAGCCCCCGATGAGGCTGCCAGCCTCCGCGGCGAGGCGAGCCGCATGCTCGCCCTGTCTCGGCATCTGCTCTGCCGAAACAACGCCTGCATTCTCCTCATGCATGGCCTTTCAGGCAGCGGAAAGTCCACCCGTGCCGCGCAGCTTGCCGAAGCGGAAGGCATGATCCGTGTGCGCTCCGATGTCGAGCGCCAACGCGGCCGGCATGTCCGCGCAGTCGATCGCTATCTGCCACGTGCAGTCGAACGTACGTATCGGCGTCTCGCCGCGATCTGCAAGCTCGGTGCAGGCGCTGGCTTTCCAATGATTGCGGATGCCACATTCCTGGCCGAGCACCAGCGCCGACGTTTCTTCTCGCTGGGCCGGCGGCTGGGGACGGCCGTGGCCATCGTGGACTGCGTTGCCGACGTCGACACGCTGCGTAAGCGCATCCGCAATCGCATGCGCGGCGGGCGCGACGCATCCGAGGCAGACCTGCACGTACTGGACGCCCAGATCGCCACACAAGAGCCGCTCTACGCAGACGAGCGGGCACATGTTATTCCTGGCGAAATGTCCAAAGTGGTGCCATACATCAAATCCAGAGAGCAGTGATTTTGCCCGGGGCCGGCCCAGGCAATCAAAGGCCTTGAAACGAAGCGACGAAGCGATGGCGTTTCACGGGCGGCCGCCAATTTGCGCCATATCAACGCGCTCAAGCACAGAGTGCCTACGCTGCAGTTGGAATCCTCGTTCGGCGGCCCCGTTCACCACCCGCCAAGACCCCACCGGAGAACGCAATGCAACAACCTGCCGATATGGCCTGCAACGTGGCGTGCGCCGTCATGCGCGATATGAGCCGCACCGCCAGCTTCATGCTCGAGACGCAAATCGACCTGTCTCATCTCCGGCTGAAAATGGCCGAGGCAGCGCTGGAAGATGTGCGTGAATTGGAACATGAACTGAGCGGCACGCATGACTGGACATCGCTGGCCTCCGCGCAAAGCATCTTCATGAAGATGCAATCGAGCCACAGTGCGACGGCCTTGAAGACTTGGGTCGAGTTCACGAACAAGCTGCAGGCCGCCTATCTGCGTCGGTTGACGGAGTGGACTCAGCAAATGCAGCAGCCGGAAGCGCAAACCTCTTCGTCACAGTTGTTCGCCGCATCGTCCGATTCGCTGAAGGCATTCTTTGACAGTTTCAGCCTCATGGCTCCGTCGGACTCCGAGGCAAAGAAGAACCGACCGGCGCGCCACACGCCGGCAAGCGCTGAAAAGACCGCCTGATCGGTACGCCAAGGAGCCCATCATGCGAGTTCAGGACGTTTATTCGCCCAATGCAGTCCATATCCCGCTCTCCTGCACGCTTCAGGAGGCGGCACAGCAGATGCGCCAGAAACATGTCGGTGCGCTGGTCGTGACGGAGAACACCCCGTCTGGCCCCCGCGCAATTGGCGTCGTCACGGATCGCGACATGGTGCTCGATGCGGTCGCCGTTGGCGTGAGCCCCTCACAGACCTGCGTGGCCGATGTGATGAGCCGGGGCATCCTCAACGTACCGCTCGACGCAAGCCTGAGCGATGCGTTGCAGGAAATGCTTTCGTCCGGCGTGCGACGTGTTGGCGTGACGTCCGACGGCGCGCTCGTTGGGGTGCTGTCCCTGGACGACGTGCTCGGCGCCATGGCCACCGAGCTGGGGCTGATCGCCCGCCTTGTCCATAACGAGCGCGAACGCGAGACGACCGGTAGCGTCCAGCCGCCGCTGAGCGTGTAACCCGGCCACCGGCTGCCATCCCATTTCAGGAGTTCTCTCCATGAATGCCGAACCGCTTTCTCTCAGCATGGACATCGTGGCGGACGACGCAGTGCTGGAAGGCGCCCTGGACTGCCCCGGCAATGCAACCGGCCTGGTGATCTTTGCGCATGGCAGCGGGAGTTCGCGGTTCAGCCCGCGCAACCGGTATGTTGCCGATCAGCTCCATGCCGCCGGCCTGGGCACGCTGCTGTTCGATCTGTTGAGTGCCGAAGAGGCGTCACATGCATCATGCCGTTTCGACATCGCTCTCCTGGCGCGTCGTCTGCAGAGAGCCACACACGCTGTAGGCAGCGTCGCCCGCGAACGCAGTTTGCGACTCGGTTATTTCGGCGCCAGCACGGGAGCCGCAGCCGCGATCCTGGCAGCGTCCGAGCTGGACGACGCCTGCGCGATCGAAGCGGTGGTCAGCCGCGGCGGTCGCCCGGATCTTGCCGGCCAACGTGCGCTGGCCAGACTGGCCTGCCCGACCCTACTGATCGTCGGCGCCGCCGATTTGGACGTTCTCGATCTCAACCGGCAGGCTCTGAGCCAGATGCATTGTGAGAAAGCGCTGGAGACGGTGCCACGCGCAACGCACCTTTTTGAAGAGGCCGGCGCGCTCGAACAGGTGGCCGAGCTCGCACGGGCATGGTTTGTCCGCCACCTGAGTGCAGCCGCCCAATCCCGCCAACACGCGAGGTGACCCCGTGCGATTCAAAGATCGATTGGATGCTGCGCGCATGCTGGTGCAGGCGCTGGAAAAGTACAGGGGCACGCACCCGCTGGTGCTAGCCATTCCAAGGGGCGCGGTTCCGATGGGCGCACTCATCGCATCCGCGCTCGGCGGTCAGCTTGATGTGGTGCTGGTGCGCAAGCTCGGCGCGCCGTTCAATCCCGAACTGGCAGTCGGCTCTGTGGAAGAAGGCGGCTGGTCCTACATCGCGCCCTATGCAGGGCGCATTGGCGCGGATACGACCTACCTCGAACAGGAGAGCGCCGAGCAGATGGAGGTCATCCGACGGCGCCGGGCGCTGTATACCCCGAACCGCGGCCCGTACGACGCAGAGGGGCGTGTTGTGATCGTGGTCGACGATGGACTGGCAACCGGCGCATCAATGAAGGCAGCACTTCACGCCATACGGGAGCGCCATCCGCAACGCCTCGTCTGCGCGGTTCCTGTGGCGGCGCCGGACAGCCTGGAAGACATTCGCCCCCTGGCCGATGAGATCGTCTGCCTCTACGCGCCGCAGGGTTTCCGCGCGGTCGGCATGTATTACGCCGACTTTCCTCAGGTCGAGGACGCTGAGGTACGTGCCGCGCTTGGGGCTGCTTCGCAAACCGAACGCCGAGCTGGCTGACACGGGTGCGGCCCCTGTCGCCACCCAGCCGTGCCGGGGTTCAGTCCAGACCGTATCTGCGCACATACCAGGCTTTCATCACGTAGGCGGACAACCCATAGGCCAGGACGATCGCAGCTAGGCAGGGCCAGTAGGCTGCAGGCAGCGGCACGAAGCCGAACAATGCCCCGACCGATGTCAACGGCATGGCGACACCCACGCAGGCAATGGTGATGCTGGTCAACACCAGCGCGGTACTTGCCCGGCTTTGCACGAAGGGCACCTTGCCCGTGCGGATGATATGGATGATGAGTGTCTGTGTGAGCAACGATTCAACAAACCACCCGGACTGGAAGAGCGCCGGATCAGCCCACGCGTGAAACACACCCAGCAGCAGCGCATAGGTCGCGAAGTCAAACAGCGAACTGACGGGCCCCAAGTACAGCATGAACTTCAGAATGCTGCCGATCTCCCACCGTCGTGGCTTGACGAGGTAGTCGTCGTCCACGTTGTCGGTCGGGATGGCGGTTTGCGAGAAGTCGTAGAGCAGGTTGTTGAGCAGCACCTGCACCGGCGCCATCGGCAGAAAGGGCAGAAACAGGCTGGCGCCCAGCACGCTGAACATGTTTCCGAAGTTGGAACTGGCGCCCATCTTGATGTACTTGACGATGTTGCCAAACACCTTGCGCCCTTCCGTCACGCCCTCCCCCAGCACGCCCAGGCTTTTCTCCAGCAGGATGATGTCGGCGGACTCCTTGGCAATATCGACCGCGCTATCCACGGAGATGCCGACATCGGCGGCCTTGAGCGCCGGCCCATCGTTGATGCCGTCGCCCATGAAGCCCACGACATGACCCCTGCGGTGCAGTGCATCGACAATGGCCGCCTTCTGCGCGGGCGAAACCTTGGCGAAGATCGATGCGCGTTCGGCGATGTCGGCCATCTGGTCGGGTGACATGGCGGCCAGCTCGGTGCCAAGCACCACCGGATCCACGGCCAGCCCGACCTCGCGACAGATCTTGCGCGCAACAATGGCGTTGTCCCCCGTCAGGATCTTGACTGCCACGCCGCTGGCCTTCAAGGCGGCCAAGGCTGGCGCGGCCGTATCACGTGGTGGGTCAAGAAAGGCGATATAGCCCAGCAATGTCAACCCCGCCTCGTCCGCCACGGCGTACTGGCTTTGCCCGGGCGGCATCTCCTTGTACGCAACAGCGACGACACGGAAACCGTCAGCGTTCAGGTTCTCCGCCAGTTGCCGCGTAGCTTCGAGATGGCTTGCCTCCAGCGGGCCAGCCTCGTCACCGCTCACATAACGCGCGCTGACGGCCAGCACTTCTTCGACCGCCCCCTTGCAGATCAGCACGTGTGTGCCGTCGTCCTGCGCCAGCACCACCGACATGCGCCGGCGCTCGAAGTCAAACGGCAGTTCATCGATTTTCTGAAAACGCGCATGCACATCCAGGCGCAGCTCCAGCTCCACGTGCTTGAGCACGGCCACGTCCAGCAGGTTCTTCAGGCCCGACTGGTAGAAGCTGTTCAGAAACGCATATTCCAGCACCTGGTCGGATTCCTCGCCACGCAAATCCAGGTGATGCTTGAGGATGATGCGGTCTTGCGTGAGCGTGCCGGTCTTGTCGGTGCACAGCACATCCATCGCACCGAAATTCTGGATGGCGTTGAGCCGCTTGACGATGACCTTCTTGCGCGACATGGCGATGGCGCCCTTGGCCAGATTGACCGTGACGATCATCGGCAGCATCTCGGGCGTCAGGCCGACGGCCACGGCCACCGCAAACAACAGCGCCTCGAACCAGTTGCCCTTGGTCAGTCCATTGATGAGAAACACCATGGGTGCCATCACCAGGATCAGCGTCAGCATCAACCAGGTAAACCGGGTAATGCCCCGGTCAAAGCTGGTCTGCACGCGTTGCGCGGCAATCAGGTTGGCCACATGACCAAAGGCGGTCCGGTGGCCGGTGGTCAGGACCACCCCCGTCGCGTAGCCGCTCACCACGGCGCTGCCCATGAAGCACAGGTTGGGCCGTTCGAAATCTGCCGCCGGCTGGCTGTCGGAAGGCTCCGCATGCTTTTCCTGTGGCATGGCCTCGCCAGTCAGGGCCGACTGGTTGACAAACACATCCTTCGCGCCGAGCAGCCGCAGGTCCGCCGGCACCATGTCACCGGCACAAAGCTGGACGATATCGCCCGGCACCAATTGCTCGATCGGGATTTCCTGGCTCGCTTCGGCGCCGTCGGATGCGACGCGTTTGACCGTCGCCGTTGTATGCACCATGCGACGCAACGCCTCCGCCGCCCGGTTCGAACGATGCTCCTGCAGAAAGCCCAGCACGACGCTTAGCACCACCATGACCGCAATCAGCACGGCTGCCCGTACATCGCCCAGCACCGCCGAGACGGTCGCCAGCGAGATGAGCAGCAGATTCAACGGATTGACCGACCGGCGCGCCAACTCGACCAGCACACCCTCGTGATGGCCGTTGGCCACGCGGTTGAGCCCATATTCGTGCAGGCGCTGCGCAGCGCCCTCCTGCGTCAGGCCGTGCATCTGGGTACCGAGGCGCTCCAGCACGTCTTGCGAGGCAAGCGCCGACCACATCGAGAGATCGTCGGCTGGTGCATGAGCAGACAACACATTGGGCAGCGCTTGCCAGCGTGGCTTCCCGCGCATTGCTAGTCTCCTTGTGCGCAGGCATGCGCCTGGCGAGCTGCGACCCTCGCATCCGACACCCAACCCCCGGCAGTGTGTGCGGGCATGCTGATCCTGACAGCGGCAGACAAAGACGGCGCGGGCGCGGTGTGCATGGGAAATTGCGGGCAAAGCACATGGACGTGCAAACCATTAGAGCGCAGGACGCGCGTCGGGGCTTGATGCAACTCAACGGTCGTCGTCAGTCGGGTGCTTGCTGTACATGTCCCGCCACTGGGGTTTCAATGCTGGCGCCACGCCAGCCTCCGCCGAGCGCAAGGAAAAGCGCCACGGTGTCTTGCAGCCGCTGTGCACGCACCTGCAGTGTGCCAAGCACGGCTTGCTGGTACTGCTGATCGGCACTCAGCACCTGCAGATAGCCGGCAACGCCGGCACGGTAGTCGGCGTTGATCTCATCCAGTGCGGCACTTGCCGCTGCCTGCGCGCGCAACTGTGCGTCAAGCTGCACGGCATCGTGTTCCAGCGCCCGCAGCACATCGGCCACCTGCTCAAACGAAGCCAGCACCACCTGCCGATAGCCGGCATCGGCAGCCTGCAACGCCTGCCGCGACGCAGAACGGCGGAAATACAGGGTGCCGCCTTCAAACAGTGGGGCCACGAGGTTCGCCCCCACGCTCCAGGCGCCGGCTTTCGCACCAAAGAGGTCGGCGCTTCGGCCGCTCATCCGGGCATAGTCTGCGCTGAGGGTCAGACTGGGCAGCATCGCCGCCGTTGCAACACCCACCTCGGCGCTGGCCTGGTGCAGGCGCGCCTGTGCGGCCAGAACGTCGGGCCGCTGGCGCACCAGTTCAGACGGCACCAGGCTGGGCAGATCCGCCGGCAATTGCAGCCCGTTGAGCGCCACGTCTACGGCATCCGCCTCGGAAGGAAATCGGCCAGTCAAGACGGCCTGCAGATGCGCAGCCTGGTCACGCTTCTGCTCCAGCGGCGGCAGCGATGCTTCCAACGACGCCAATTGCGCAGCAAGGCTCAACTCGCGGGCATGCGCCACGACGCCGGCTTCGACCTGCGCGTGTGCGATCTCCACCTGCTCTCGCACCACGGCAATCAGGCTGCGCGTGGTGTCGATCTGCGCCCGATAGCCCGCATGCGCGATCACGGCGTTCACCAGATTGCCGGTCAAGGTGAGGTAGGCGGCGGCCACCGCATACCTTTGTCCCTCCGCTTGCGCAGCCAGGGCTTCCACGGCACGCCGATTGCCGCCAAAGAGATCGACCGCATAGCTGATGGATGCGCCCAGAGTCCACAGCGTAAAAAGGCTTGGCGCCCCGGCCTGCCCAAGCCTGGCGGGCACCGCTGCCTGACGTGACACATCGGCCGATCCAGCCACCTGCGGGTAGAACACGCCCGCGCCGGCTCGCAACAGGTCTTGAGCGGCACGCAGGTTGGCTTGCGCCTGCTGCAGGCCGGGATTGGCCGTAATGGCGGCTTCCATGGCCAGATCAAGCGCGGGACTACCGAGAGCGTGCCACCAGTCTGCCGGCACGGTTGCCGCCGTGAAGCGCTGCGCAACGCCGTCTGCCGAGGGGGGCTGCGCAACTTCACCGTCACGAAGATAGCGATCGACGCCAGGCGCCGGCGGTGCATGAAAATCCGGCCCGACGGCGCAGCCCGGAACCACAAGCGCGACGCCTATCGCCCACGCCGCCGCTTTCACGACGCCCCCTGCAGGTAGACGTCGACCAGTTGGCCCGGATAGACGGCCAGCTTGTCAGGCTGCTTGAAACGGAAAAGCAACGGCAGCACCCGCACATCCACGCGTTCGGCGCGCTGGTCGGACAACTGAACCTTGGGCGACACGTACGGCTGCACGCGCACAAATTCCAGCGGCACGCTGACATCGGTGCCGCGCACGAACATGCGTGCCTGCACCGTGCCGGGCGGAAGGCGGTGCACCAGAATCTCATCCACATACACACGCACGGCCAGCTTGTTCTGCCCGGCGCTCATCGTGACGAGTGGCACGTTGGCCCGCGTGTAGGCGTCATAGGTGCCCTGTGGCGATACATAGCCGCCCATTGCTGTATTGACGGACATGACAACACCGTCCATCGGCGCCCGCACGGCATACTTTTCGAGCAACGCCGCTGCGGCCGCCGCGCCCTTCTGCAAGGCATCGCGCTGTTTTTGCAGCGTGCGGATGTCATAGCTCCAGGCGCCGGCACGCGTCAGATCGTACTGACGCTGGGCAACAACGAGATTGCCATGTGCCACCCGTACCGCGTTGGCAGCGTTGTCCATTGCATCACGACTGACTGCCTTGGGATTGAGCCGGGCGGCCGCTTCAAGCTTGTCCAACTGATCCTGCACGGTGCGCAAGCCGGCATCTGCTGCGCTCACTTGTGCACGGGTGACCTCCAGCGCTTCCTTGCGCGGTTGGGCCAGCAGCGCGTTCAACTGTGCATCGACGGCATCCGCTTGCGACTGCTGTTGCGCGGTCAGGGCGCGCTGCACGGAATCTTCGATCTGGATCAGCACGTCGCCGCGCTTGACCGCCTGCCCTTCTTGCACTGCGATGCGCGCGACGGTGCCCGACACCTCGGCATACAGGTTCAGGTTGGCACCGCTGGGCTGATCGCTTTCGACGATGCCGTTGGCGTAGATGCCCGTCGCGTACGGATTGGCTGCGGGCTGGAAGACGGGTGGCAACGGCGGGCGCTGCCGTGCGTAGTAGATCGCCGCGCCAATCCCCGCCAGCGCGCCGATCACAGAGAGCACAAACAACCATCGAATCTTCATCGCATCGCTCCGTGTTCAATGCGGCTCAGCTTGCCGTCCTCCATGTCGAGGATGCGGCTGGCCAGGTCGAGGATGCGCGCGTCGTGCGTCACGATCACGATACAGCGGTGCGCGTTCAGGATCTCCGTCTTCACGAACTGCATGATGGAACGGCCGGTGTCGCCATCCAGCGATGCGGTGGGCTCATCCAGGATCAGGATGTCGGGCTGCGTGACGATGGCGCGCGCAATGGCCACGCGCTGCTGCTCGCCGCCGCTGAGCTTGACCGGCGGCAACTGGGCGCGGTTCTTCAGCCCGACGACATCGAGGTAGTGCATGGCCTGATCGAGCGCGGTGTCCCAGGCCACATGCCGCAGGATCAGCGGGATGGCGACGTTCTCGACCGTGGTGAGGCGCGGGAACAGGTGGTAATCCTGAAACACGAAGCCGATCCTGCCCAGGCGGAAATCGGCCAGCGCGTCGGCGCCCAGGCTCCAGATGTCGACCCCGTCCACCATCGCGCGGCCGCCATCCGGGCGCAGGATGCCCGATATCACGCTCAGCAGCGTGGTCTTGCCGCTGCCCGACGGTCCGACGATGAACAGCATCTCGTTGAACTCGGCCTCGAAACTGACCTGCATGAGCGCGCGCGTACGCGCTTCGCCCTCGCCGAACCATTTATCGAGGGCCTGAGCGGCAATGGCGACGTTGGCCACAATCAACCCCGGAAGATATCGAAGGGCTCGATGCGAAGCACTTTGCGCACCCCGATGTAGCCCGATATGCCGGCAATCACGATCACCATGGCCAGCGCCAGCATCAGATTGGCGAAGGTGATCATGGCTGCGTAGTCCGGAATGCGAAGACGCACCAGTGCGATCGACGCGGCGCATAGGCCGATCCCCAGCCCGTAGCCCACCAGCGCCACGAACGTAGCCTGGAAGACGATCATCGTGACCAGTTCGCGCCCCTTGGCCCCGATGGCCTTGAGCGCGCCAAAGCGCTCCAGGTTCTCCAGGATGAATGTGTAGAACGTCTGCCCAGAGATCGACAACCCCACCACGAAGCTGATCACGGTCATCAGCAGGATGTTGGTGCCAAGCCCGGTCTGGTAGGTATAGAAGTGAGAGATACGGCCGATGAACTCTTCCCTGGTCAGGGCGCGATAACCGAGCCGGTCGACCGCACGTTCGATCGCCGCAATGTCGGCCTCGGTCTTGGGCTCGATCAGGATGTACGACATCGTGTAGCGCGTACTCGGCAGGTATTGCACAGCGCGGCGGTACGTTGTGTACAGGGTGGGCACACCAAACAATCCGCTGGACGCCACCTCGCCAATGCCGACGATCACCCCTCGATGGTCGTTGACTTCGAATTCCGTGCCGATATGCGGGTTTTCCAGCTTTCCGAACTCGGCGTCCTGGATGACGATGAAGGCGTTCTCGCCGTACAGATCCTGGATACGGCCACTGAGCATGCGAGGGCGGCCGAACAGGCTGGTGTCGTCGATGCCGACGACGGTCACGGGCTGATAGGAGCCGCTGCTCAGGCGCACGAGCGCGCCGCCTGAATAGAGCGGCACGGCAAACTTCACACCGTGAATGCTGCGTACCGCATCAAGGACGTAATCCGGCATGCCGATCGAGTTGGCCACGGTGTTGACAGCCGGGTCCATGACCCACATCCGTGCGCCGATGTTGTACACGGCAGACGAAGACCGATTGAGCACGCCCGCAAACAGCGACGTCATCTCGATCATCAGAAACACGGCAAAGGTAATGCCGACCAGCAAGCCGCTCAGCTTGGCCTTGTCATTGACCAGCAGCTTGTAGGCGAGTTTGAGAATGGCTTGCACATGGCCCCCTTGGCCATGCACGGCTGACAGGGGTGCGCCCCGGGGTGATATCGACCGGCCGATGCATGTGCATCAACGATAGCGATTCGGGGGCAGCGGCCATTGATGTGTCGCAAGGCCGGGCCGCGTCCAGCAGGGAACGAGCTACAGCGTATCGTCGTCGGAAAACAGGCGATGGCGTATCGCGTAACGCACAAGGGCGGCTTCGCTGGAGAGCTGCAGCTTGTCCATCAACCGCATCTTGTAGGTGCTGATGGTCTTGGCGCTCACGCACAGGCTGGTGGCGATCTCGGTCAAGGGCTCGCCGCGCACCAGCCGGCGATAGACTTCCATCTCGCGGTCAGACAGGCGCGTGTGAGCTGCCTCCTCACTGGGCTCGCCCAGGCTGTGCGCGAGCTTCTCCGCCATGGGGGGGCTGACATACGTGCCGCCGTTGGCCACCTTCTGCAGCGCGGTAACCAGTTCGGTGGCGGCGCTCTCCTTTGTCAGGTAGCCGGCCGCCCCAGCCCGAAAGGCGCGTGCCACGTACTGTTCTTCAGCGTGCATGGTCAGCACCAGCACGCGCACCCTGGGGTGGTCGTCGTGCAGCTGGCGGAGCAGTTCCAGCCCGCTGCGCCCCGGCATGGAAAGATCGAGCACGATCACCTGCGGTTGATGATCACGCACCAGTTGCACGACCTGTGTACCGTCGGAGGCTTCGCAGGCGACTTCAAAATCCCCCGCGCGCTCAAGGATATGACGCACGCCATCGCGCATCACGGCATGATCGTCGGCGATCATCACGCGAATCATGACGGTGCCTCCTCAGTGGCCTTGTGAACGGCGGGAAAGCTCACGCTCAAGCGAAAGCCGCCACCAGGTGCGTGTGTGATCGTTGCCTGCCCGCCCAGTAGCCGGGCGCGCTCGCGAATGCCAAGCAATCCCAGCGGCTTGCGTTCACCCACCGCCGGAGGCGCCCCACTCCAGCCATGGCCATTGTCTTGAATGGACAGTTCGAGCACGTCGTCCTGCTGCGAGAACTCGATCTCAACACGCGTGGCATCGGCGTGGCGCACGACGTTGTTGAGTGCCTCCTGCACGATCCGGAACACCGAGATGGCAGCGCGCTCGTTCATCGCCAGTTCTTGCGCATGCACAGTCACGACCAGGCCAAAGCGTTGGCGAAAATTCTTGGCCATCCATTCGAGGGACGGCACGAGCCCCAACTCGTCGAGCAATGGCGGCCGAAGATCCGCAGAGATCTGCCGAACGGCAACAATCGTCTCGTCGATCACGTGTTGCATTGCCTGGGTCTGGTCGATCAGCGCCTTGTCGCTCCGTGCGGCCTGCAGATCCGCTGCCAGCAGCGAAATGTCCATCTTGAGCGCGCTCAGGCGTTGGCCCAGATCGTCGTGCAGCTCGCGGGCGATGCGGTGCCGCTCCTCCTCGCGCGTAGCCAGGATGCTGTCCGACAGATGCTGCAGTTCTTCCTGGGAGCGCCGCAGCGCCGCTTCCGCACGCACACGCTCCGTGGTGTCGCGCAGCATCACCGTGAAGAGCTTGCCGCCGTTCACTTCGATCTGTGAAATCGACGCTTCGATCGGGAATTCACGCCCATCGGTATGCAGGGCAAACAGCGGGCGCTGCTTACCCATCTGGCGCTCCGATACGCCCGTCACCCCGAAGCGCCGTACATGCGCTTCGTGCGCGCCGCGAAACCGCTCGGGAATAAAGTCTGACAGTGGGCGGCCGATGGCTTGGCGCGCTGAACAACCGAACAGAGTTTCAGCCATGGGATTGAACAGCACGATGCGCTGGGTTTCGTCCACCGAAATGATGGCTTCCATTGATGACCGGATGATGCCGGCCAGCCGCGCTTCGCTCTTTTCGAGGTACGTCAGATCCCGGGCGACGGCGGCTCGCAACTTCCGCAGCCGCAGCCAATAGAAGACCAGTGCGATGACCGCAGAAATACTTGCCGAGGCCAGCAAAATGAAGGGGGCATCCCCGGCCTGAAGCGCAAACGCCAGCCGGGCAACCGCCGCCGCCAGCAGCAAAACGGCCAGCACCCCCACCACCAGTTCTGCCGAAGTGGATTGCAGCTGCAGCAGCCGCCTGTGCGTTGCCTTCGAGGATTGAGTATCTTGCTCCGCCACCGAGCACCACCAAAAGGTCGGGATGCAATCAACATAGCCCATTCCCAAGGCTGGAGGTACTAGCCGTGTGAAGGAGAAGCCCCCCGGAAAACCCTGCCGCCGCTGTCAGGGAATCCTGACAGCGGCATGGCACATCCCGACGACCATCTCAGCGCTGCCTGATTTCGCGCAAACGCCGCGCCTCCGATACTGACCGTACGGACACCGGGCCTTGATGGAGCGCAGTGACCGGATACCCACCACCTCACCGAGGATGTGTGGTTCAAAGACCACAGACGCCTTCCGGAGCCGCCCCCATGATTCCGCGCACGATTGAGTCCCCTTCACCCGTCGAAACCCGCCAACTTCCCCAGCTCAGGCTCGTCCGCGACGCAACGCAGATCCGCCAGACAACCCCCCTGATCCCCAGCAGTCAATGCACCAACTGCATGATGCACTGGGCCTGCATCGCGGGCGCTGTGCCATCGTCACAACACGAACAACTGGATCGGATGGTGCACACCTGGCGCAAGATCGCCAAAGGCGAAGCCCTTTTTCGGGCGGGCGACGTGTTCCACGCGCTGTATGCCATCCGGTCCGGTTCGTTCAAAACCGTGGTATCGCACCCCAACGGCGCAAATCACGTCACCGGATTCCAATTGGCGGGCGAAACGCTCGGCCTCGACGGCATTGCCGCCGATCGGCACACATGCGACGCGATTGCGCTGGAGGACAGCACCGTGTGCTCCATGCCCTTCCATTGCATTGAGGACCTGTGCCAGGACATCCGCCCACTGCAACATCGCCTTCACCAATTGATGGCCGAAGAGATCGTGCGCGAGTCGGGTCTGATGCTGCTGCTCGCCGGGCTGAGTGCGGAAGCGCGTGTCGCCACCTTCCTGCTGAACCTTTCCACGCGCATGCAGGACCGCGGATATTCCCCTTCCAGCTTCACGCTGCGCATGACCCGGGAGGAAATCGGCAGCTACCTTGGCATGCAGCTCGAGACCGTCAGCCGTGCGCTGTCGAGGTTCCAGCGCGAAGGCTGGATCGTGGTGAGCGGCAAGAACATCGAACTGACCGACAAGGCGGCACTGATGGAGCTTTGAGCGCTTGGGCCGCCGCATCAAAAAGAAACGCCGCCCCCCCTTTTCGGGTTGGGGCGGCGTTCGTGCTTCCCCGCTTGATTTCCCCGAATGATGTCCGTCCACACTACGGCGCGATCTGGAGATGGTCGATGACTTGCGTCACGCCAGGTGCAGACCATGCCGCCCCCTTGGCCGCGCGCCGCTCAGAGGCGGAACCGACGTGACCGCTGAGCGTGACCGTCCCCCCATCGACAGAGACGCGGATGTGCTCGGCTTCACGCGCGGCATGCCGCTTGAGCGCCGCACCGATCTGCTCGGCAACATTGGCTGGCGCCACGCGCGCTTTGATCTGCAGCCGATTGATCAGGCCCGCCACACCGCGCAACGATCCCACCGCGTGCGCAGCCTGCTCGCTCTGGTAGGGCCAGTCCACCTCACCCGAGAGCGTCACCCAGCCGTTTTCGACCAGCACCTCGATGCGGTTGGACGGCAGGGTAACCTGCCATTCAAGCGCGGCGCGGGCTGCTTGGGCAACGTCTGCGTCCGTGTGCGCTCCCGGCAAGCGGACTTCGATTTTCTGCACGACACCACGCACGCCTGCAACACGCTCGGCTGCATGCTCGGCAGCAAGCTTTTCCATGTAGCTGCGAACGTGGCCGGTCAGTGTCACCACGCCGTTGTCCACCTCCACACCAATCGCTGCGGCATCCACCGCAGGCTCCCAAAGCAGTTCGTCGTTGACGTCCTGCTTGATACCCAGATCGCTTTTCATACTTTGCTCCTGCTGGATAGAGTCGCCTTGCTATGCCCAGTGGCGCTCACACGCTGTTTGGCAAGGCAGACAGCGCATGGCCGTCGGCTGGGCTTGCAGGCGTAAAAACGGAATCGCTTCGCCACAATCGACGCAGATACCGTAGCTGTGCTGCTGCATCCGCTCGCGTGCAGCGTTCAGTTGCTCAAGCTCGCTTCGGTAACGGGCAAGCATCACGTCGTTCGTTTGGTCCCCTGCCTCTTCATCGGCAAGATCCGCGTTTTCAAACGGCGCTTCACGCGGCACCGGCGCAGTGGATGCGCCCAGCGCCGACAACTGGCGCCGCACGCGTGCTTCCTGTTCGTCGAGCAAGCTCCTCAGCCGTTTCCATTGCGCCTCGGTAAAGCGGCTCATGCCCCGTCTCCTTCAATGGATTCAACGTCCGAGCGGTAGGTTCGGCCTCAGGCTTCCGTTGGCGACAGCCAGGCCGGACGTTGCCTTGATTGCTCCCACCGGCCTGCAGTCTTCACCTGTTCGATAAAACCCGCGATCTCTTCCTGCGACAACCCGCTGAGCACGTCGCGCTGGAACAGCGCCAGCACCGGCGCCGGAATGGTGGCCGTGATGCGCATGATTTCTTCAACAGCACGGAATGCCCCGCGGGCCGCCATGACGCAAATCACGGACAGGTGCGTGGACCCCGGCAATTGGTCAGCCAGGAAGTCCCGCATGGGCGAAGCCAGGTGGCGCATCCAGATGGGCGCGATCACGATGACGTGTTCGACATCATCAAGCGGCGGACCTTCATAGCGATACTTGGCGCGCGCATGGAATACCGTTTCGAGGACGCAGCGCGCATCTCCCAGGAAGCCGGCGCGCGGATGCTCGTCCGTCACCTCGGCAAGCTGCCATCCGCTCTGCGCAGCCATCTGCTCGGCCACCTGACGTGCCGTTCCGGTGCGCGAGTAGTACACGATCAGCTTCTTTTCCATCTCGTACTCCAGGGATTTCGAAAGCAGTGGAAATGGCGGATTGCCTCTAGGAACCAACCCACATCTGGTCGACGACGGCGCGCACGCCTGGTGCATCCCATGCGGCCTCACGGGCGGCACGGCACTCGTTGAGGTTGCGCAGCGGACCGTACAAGGTCACCGTCCCGTCCGCCACGGAAACATTCAGGCGCGACGCGTCAACTGCAGCCAGGCGTTGCAGTGCCTTTGCAATGCGATCGCTCAGGTCCGCGGGGCCCGAGGCGGCGCGCAATGTCAGCGCATTGGCCACGGATTTCACGCCGCGCACTCTGCGCACCGTGTCCAGCGCCGCACGGCGCTGGAAGTCCTGGTCGACTTCACCGCGCAGCGTCACGGCGCCGCCCTCGACAGTGATCTGGACAGCATCCGGCGGCACCGATGCATTCCAATGCAACGCGCTGCTGATCGCCTGCGCAATCTCGCCATCCGGGCGCTCCATATCCGGCGGCATCCGCACATCCACATGGATGACAAGCGCGGTCACGCCGGCAACACGCCGGATCGCTTCTTCCGCGGCATGCTTGTCGGCGAACGTGTCGACGCCGCCGGAGAGCGTGACGACGCCATCCTTGGCCTGCACGGCAAAGCGACTGGCATCCACCGCCGGGTCCCATTGCAATTCTTCCTCGACATCGTGCTTGAGCTGGATATCGTTCTTCATCGTGATCTCCTCAGGTTCAATTGAGGTCGAGGCTCAGTGCGACATCAGCACCGGCACGGTCATCGTGTTCAGCAGGGTGCGCGTCACCCCGCCCAGTACGAGTTCGCGCAGGCGGCTGTGCCCGTAGGCCCCCATCACGATCAGATCGGCATTGAAGTCGGCCGCTCGCGAGAGCAGCAACTCACCCACGGCGGCATCGGAATCTGCGCAATCGGTCTCTTCCACCGTTGTATGAATACCGCGCGCATTCAGCGCACGCGCCACCTGACCCACCGTGGTTTCCTCGGCCCAGTGCTTTGGCTGCGTGCTTGTGATCTGCAGCACGTGCACATTGGTGCCCGTCATCATCGGCATGGCATCGTGCAGCGCACGGGCCGATTCGCGTCCGCCGCTCCAGGCCACCAGCACGCGCTGCGGCAATGCGGTGAAGTTGCCCGCATACGGCACAACCAGCACGGGGCGGCCCGACTCCAGGATCAGGGTCTCCACAAAGTCGCCGGCAATGAATTCATCCGGTTCATCGTGGTTCCGTTGCCCGACGACGAGAAGGTCGGTCTCACGCGCTTCACGAAGTACGAGAGCCACGGGGTCGCCTTCCACCGCTCGCCACTCCGTTTCCACCGCAATCTTCTCCGTCGCCAGGCGAAAGCGCGCGTGCACCGCATCCCGGATGCTGTCGCGCCGGATGCGGTCTTCCTCCAAATAGTGCGCAGCGTTCTCCATCATGTAGAACCAGCTGAGGCTTGGCGCAAAGCTCGCATAGATGCCGACGAGTTTGGCGCCGTGCGCCTGGGCATACTGGGCCGCAAGGTCAAGGCGGTGCATGGCGCGTTCGCTGCGGTCCAGATGCACCATCACACTGGCATAGCTCATGGTCAGATCCCGAAGTCGTGTCAGAAGATGCGCTACCGGACTAGGCAATGACGGCGTTGCTCAGCGGTTCGGTAGGCGCGTGCGACGTTTCCGTCGGCTCCGCGCGGACGAGCAGCACCGGCAGTGTGCTCCGGCGCACAACGCTCTCGGCGACGCTGCCGAGGAACAACCGTTGGAAGCCGCGACGCCCGTGCGTGCCCAGCACCAGGGCTTGGGCGCCGACGTTGTGCGCCGCCTGTTCAATGGCAGTGCCGATATCGAAGGTGCCGATCGGGTCGTCGACCACGACGCTATGGACGTGCACACCTGCCTTTTCGGCCTTGGCACGCGCGTCGGCAACGATTTGATTGCCTTGTTTGACCAAGGCCTCGGTAAAGGCGCCGACATCGATATAGCCAACGTCGTACATCAGGTACGAGTTATCGATCACGTGGGCGATGACCAACTCCGAGCCGAGCTTTTGTGCAAGCTGGATTGCCTCGTCCAGCGCCCGCTCTGCCGTCGGACTGCCATCCACCGCTACCAGAATCCTGTCGTACATGATGTGCCTCCATCGAATCCGTCGTCATCCCCAATCGGGGTTGCTGAATTCCATGTTGGACCACCAAGCGGATCACCCCTTGATTTACATCAGCGTTTGGCTCGCTGCAGCCTCACGCAATGCCAATTGATCTGCCTCAAGAGCCAGCGCGCAACGCTCGATAGACTCGTCCGCAATCCGCTGCCCCCGGGGTGCAGTCATGGAAAGCGCATGGCACCTTGTGCGGGATCAACCTTTGACACCGGCCCGTTCTTATAGTGAAAACGTACGCGCATCGGAGTTCAGCATGAGGGTCGATGAAATTTGTTCCCACCGCATCGTTCACGTCCAGGCGACGGCGACGCTGCAGCAAGCCGCCCGGCTGATGCGGGACGAAAGCGCCCGGGCGCTGCTTGTCACGGAACACGCCGCTGGGGGTTCTCGAGTGGTGGGCATCGTGACAGACCGGGACATGGTGGTGCACGGCCTTGCCAGCCGCAGCGACTGCAGCCAGACCGCCGTATCGGAAGTCATGACGCGCGGCCTTCTGACCATCCACGATGACGCCGTGATCAGCGAAGCCTTGCGCTCGATGCTGAGCCACGGCCTGCACCGTCTGGCGGTGGTCGATCGTCAGCAACGGCTGGTGGGCATGCTCAGCCTGGACGACACCATCCGCGCAATGGGTGGCGAATGGACCTTGCTGGCCGGCATTCTCGGTCGCGACAACGCTGGCCAGTCCCGCCAGCACGCGCCGTCCGATTTGATTCTCTAAGTGTTCACCCACCGTTCTTCAGGAGCGCTGTCATGTTTACCAATGTTGGAACCGCGGACCGCGCCGTCCGCATCCTGATCGGCATCGCCATGATCCTGCTGGCATTTTTTGGCAAGGCGCCAGCATGGGTTGGCTGGCTGGGGCTGATCCCTCTGGTGACCGGCCTGATCCGCATGTGCCCGCTCTATTGGGTGCTGGGCATTGGGCGGCATTGACCAGGCGACAAGCGCGAACACCGCCCAGCTGGACAGAAGCATGGTCAGCAGACCAGCGGTGACCTTACCGGCAAAAGCACGGCCTCCGCTGATGGCCACGACAATCTTCGAGAACGTGTTGGCTGTCAGCGCAAGCATCACCAGTGCGCCGGCCGTCGGCGTCTGCAACGTGTGGCTGGCAACCTGCGTTGCGATGGAAGCGGTCGCGGCATGGACATCGGCAAATGCCCCAAACACGGTGACAGCCACCACCGCCGCTGTCCCGAACCATGTGCGCGCGGCAGCTGCGGCAAGCAGCAAGGCAGCCGTCCACAACGCAAAGCCGATTGCGACGCGCCAGTTGATGGATGACACCGAACTCTCCGGCGCCTCCTGGAGCGGCTCGTTGGCGCGCCATATCCAGAGCGCCGACCATGCCACGGTCGCCACCATGCCCACCACCAGCGGAGCCGCCAGCACGCGCAACAAGTCGATGTTGATGGCAGCGATCAGCAACAGCATCTGCACCAGCGTGGCGACATTGGACAGCAGCGCTGCGGCAACCGCCCCATCAACGGGGCGATGGTCCCGCCGGACGCGTGCTGCCACGGCCGTGATCGTGGCCACGCTCGATGCAAACCCGCTGAACAAGCCCGCCAGCGGCAAGCCGATCCGCTCTCCAAACCATCGCGCAGCAAAATGGCCCGTGTTGCCTGTCAGCATGACAAGCAGCACAACCAGCCACAACGTGTGCGGGTTCCAGGCGTTCAGCGGCCCCAAGTTCCGGTCTGGAACCGCGGGCCAGATCAGCAATGCCGCGACGGCAAGGATCAGCAGATCGGCGAGTTCACGCTGGGTAATGACCGTGCGGGCAAACCGATGCAAACCCGCTTTGGCATAGAGCAGGACAAGTAGGACCGTGCCGAGGCCCGCCGTCATTTCGGGCTCGCTCACGGCATAGGCGCCTAACAGCGTGGTCGCGACCAGTGCGAATTCCGTCGTCACGCCAGGATCGACATTGGCCGAATGGTGATAACCGACCGCCGCCAACACCGCGACCGTCAGCAGCACCGTGGGCACGGCAAACGGTATCGGCAGGCTTGCCGCGATGGCACCCGCCAGCGCCCCGATCGCAAACGTTCGCATGCCCGCTGGCAGCTCTGCGCTGTCGGCATGACTCCGCTCGCGCTCAAGGCCGATCGCCAGCCCCACGCCCAGGGCAACCGAGAAAGACAGCAGTGAAGACATTCAGTGGAGTCGAATGGCTGTTGCGTTGACCTGTTCAGTATTGCGCGCGGCAACGCTTTCCGATTGATCTGGCGCAGTCGTTGGTCGACTGCCGGGCGGTCGTTCCACAGCACTGTTCCATACTGACCAGACACGCCAACCTCGGAGACAGCGATGCCTGAATCGATGCGGGCCATGGTGATGGAAGGTGCCGGAAAGCCATTGGTCTGGCGTGATGTGCCTATGCCCACGCCTGGGCCCGGTGAGGTCCGGATCGCGGTGTCCGCGTGTGGCGTCTGCCGTACGGACCTCCATATCGTGGATGGTGAACTGACCACCCCGAAACCCTCCCTGATTCCCGGCCACGAAATCGTAGGCATCGTCGAGTCATGCGGCAAAGGCGTGACGGCGCCCACCCCGGGCGAGCGCGTTGGCGTGCCGTGGCTCGGCTGGACGTGCGGCGTCTGCCCGTACTGCCTGCACGGGCGCGAAAACCTGTGCGACCACCCTGCCTTCACCGGCTACACGCGCGATGGCGGCTATGCGCAATACGCGGTTTGCGACGCGCGGTACTGCCTGCCGATTCCCGCGCGGTACGACGACGCCCACGCCGCGCCGCTGCTCTGTGCGGGGCTGATCGGCTACCGCACGCTGCGCATGGCCGGCGATGCACGCAGGATCGGCATCTACGGCTTTGGCGCTGCGGCCCACCTCATCACGCAGATCGCCGTGGCGGAGCAGCGCGAGGTCTTCGCCTTCACCCGCACCGGTGACACTGCGGCTCAACAACTTGCGCTGGACACCGGTGCCATTTGGGCAGGCGCCAGCGATGCCTCCGCACCGGAACCGCTCGACGCCGCGTTGATCTTCGCGCCCATCGGCGCGCTCGTGCCGCAGGCGCTGCAGGCCGTGGTCAAGGGCGGCTCGGTGGTTTGCGGCGGCATTCACATGAGCGACATCCCGGCATTTCCGTACCGGTTGCTATGGGAAGAGCGCAAGCTTGTTTCCGTCGCAAACCTGACGAGGGCCGATGGACTCGCGCTCATGCGCATCGCTGCAGAAGTCCCGTTGCGGGTGCACGTCACGCCCTATCCGCTGCAAGACGCCAATACCGCCTTGGAAGACCTCCGCGCCGGACGCGTGGCGGGCGCTGCCGTCCTGCAGGTGCCGTCGAAAGACCTTTGACGCGCATCAACAGCCCACGCGCCACGCTGTCTACGCTGGTTACACGCGGTGCCCGACTGCGCAACGCCTTGGAGACCACCATGTACCAACGAATCCTGCTCGCCGTCGACGGCAGCCACGCGTCCTACCTCGCGCTGCACCAAGCCATTGTGGTCAGCAAGGCGACGGGCGCGGAAGTCGAAGCCCTCTTCGTTGCCGATAGCAGCGATATCACCTTCGACATGGTTGGATCTGACTCGATTGCTTACGCCAAGCAGGTCGCCGGCTACGGCCGTGACACGCTTGCCGAGGTATCGAAGAAGCTGGATGCCGCAGGCGTCAAACATTCGACCAAGCTGCTCGAGAACTCCATTGCGCCCGGGCAGATCTCCGCAACGATCGTCGCAGAAGCCAACGAGACCGCAACCGACCTGATCGTGCTCGGCACACATGGCCGGCGTGGGCTCAAGCATCTGGTGCTCGGCAGCGTGGCCGAAGGCGTGGTCCGCAAGACCAACAAGCCGGTATTGATGGTGCGTAGTGAGGTCGAGGAATAAAGAACATCCATTGAGCGCTGCCCTCGCGGGTGTGTTCGGAGGCACTCGGCTGCCATTCCGTGCGCAACGACACGCGCAATCCGATCCGCCGGCTGGGTGAGGCCCTCAAACCGCTGACCGACCCCGCACCGCTGGCCACGGTGATGCGTTTTGACGACAGTATTGCCGTGCTGAACCTGCGGGTCCGGGCCCGAACCGAGCACTTCCGAGACACGCGCTGGACGCTCGCCCGGCAAGTCCGCACAGCCCGTGCAGGGGCCCGCTGCGCCGTGCCCGTGCGGATTCGCGAGCTGTATATCGTGCGTGACGCCGGCCCAAAAACAGGTGACGGACGTGACCCTCAAGGCCGCGAAGCCGCCCGAACCATGGCCGGATGAGGGTCGGGATTTGCTTGTGCATTCACAAACGCATTGCATAGACTCACCTTTCAAGGAATCCCTTATAGGCAAACGCATCATGTGTCGCTGGCTGGCGTATTCAGGCAATCCCATTCAGATGGAGACAGTGCTGTTCCGGCCGCGGCACTCGTTGATCGACCAGAGTCTGCGCTCCCGCCTTGGCGGCGAGACAACCACCAACGGTGACGGTTTCGGCATCGGCTGGTACGGCCGCTACTCTGAGGTGCCCTTCCGATACCGCTGCCTGCACCCCGCGTGGAACGACACCAACCTGCGTGAAGCCGCCCGCGCCATCCGCTCGTCGATGTTCATCGCGCACGTGCGCGCGGCCACCGACACCCCGGCGCAGGAGACCAACTGCCACCCGTTCCGCTACGGCCGGTGGCTTTTTGCGCACAACGGGCTGATCCGTGAATATCCGATGCTGCGCCGCGCCCTGATGATGGAAGTGGCGCCGGAGCTGTTCCGCTGGATCGAAGGCTCGACCGACTCCGAGATCATGTTTTTCCTCGCGCTGTCGTTCGGACTCGACCGCGACCCCCGCGGCGCGCTCGAACAGATGGTCGGGCTGATCGAAGACATCGGCCGCCGCCACGGCGTCGAATACCCGCTGAACATGACGGTCTGCGCGACGGACGGCGTTCAGATCGTGGCGGCCCGCTACTCCAGCGAGGGCGAATCCCGCTCGCTGTTCCATAGCACGTCGTTCAAGCATCTGCACCAGCTCTATCCTGACAGCGCCGCCATTGAAGACGCGGGCGACGACGCCTTCCTTGTGCTGTCCGAACCGCTTGTCGACCTGCCCGGCGCGTGGGCGGAGATTCCCGAAGAGACCGTCGTCATCGTCAAGGGCGGTGTGGTCGAGCACCACCGTTTTGTCCCGCGCAAGCCCGGCCCCACGGGCTTTGACCTGCCGGCCAATCAAGCGTCTTACGGGCGCGAAGCCGGCTGATGCACCCCGGCAGGGGTGATACCGGCATCACCCCGTGCTTTTCTGCCCCTCCGCTGAAACCTCCTGACAAAACGCTGTCAGGAGCCCTGCGTTAGGCTCCCGCCCACGACTTGTTCCGTAGACAAACCGGATCTTCATAATCCGCTACAGTTTACGGCTCGAATTCTGATTGCCGGCGCAGCGGCCGATGCTTGAACCCCGCCGGCATGCCCCTTACCTCCAAGCTCCAAGGAACGCCCTCCATGTCCTCCGGTGTCATTCGCCTGCGCGGAGCCCGTCAGCACAATCTCAAAAACCTCGATCTGGACCTGCGCACGGGTGAAATGACCGTCGTGACCGGGCCGTCTGGGTCCGGCAAGTCCAGCCTCGTTTTCGACACGCTCTACGCCGAAGGCCAGCGCCGCTACGTCGAGACCTTCAGCGCCTACGCGCGCCAGTTTCTGGACCGCATGGACCGGCCGCAGGTCGAGCACGTCGAAGGCGTGCCGCCCGCTATCGCCATCGACCAGACCAACCCGGTGCGCAGCTCACGCTCGACGGTCGGCACGATGACTGAGCTGAACGATCACCTGAAGCTGCTGTTTGCGCGTGCCGCGCAGTTGTTCGACCGCGACACCGCGCTGCCGGTGCGCCACGACACGCCGGAAACCATCTACGACGAGCTGCTCTCGCGCACGCGCGAAGGCGATCCGCGCCTGGTGGTGACGTTTCCCGTGGAGCTGCCGGCCAACACGAGCCCAGAAGAGGTCACGCAGTGGCTGTCGGTCAGCGGCTATACGCGCGTGCAGGCCGAACGCGTGGTCGAGTCGTCCACGGGCAAGCGCAAGCTGCTCGATGTGGTGGCGGACCGCTTCCGCCTGCAGGGCACCGAGCGTGCCCGCGCGCTGGAGGCCATCGAGTCGTCGCTCAAGCGCGGCGGCGGACGCGTCAGCGTGTACGTCTTGCCGGCCGATGAGGGTGCGGAGCCCACGATCTGGCGCTTTTCCACCGGCCTGCACTGCCCCGAAAGCGACCTCCGCTACGCAGACCCGCAACCCGCCCTCTTCTCGTTCAATTCCGCTTATGGCGCGTGCGATACCTGCCGTGGTTTCGGCCGCGTGATCGGCGTCGATCTGGGGCTGGTGATTCCGGACGAGCGCAAGACGCTGCGCGATGGCGCCATCAAGCCGATGCAGACCCCCGCCTGGAAGGAGTGCCAGGACGACCTGATGCGCTACGCCGCTGCAGCCGACATCCCGCGCGGCACGCCGTGGGCAGAGATGACCGAAGCGCAGCGCAACTGGGTCATCAATGGTGACCCGGCCTTCAAACGCGGCGGCTGGAACAAGCAGTGGTACGGCGTGCGCCGCTTCTTCGACTACCTGGAGTCGAAGGCGTACAAGATGCACATCCGCGTGCTGCTCTCCAAGTACCGCAGCTACACGACCTGCGAAACCTGCGGCGGCGCCCGCCTGAAAACCGAATCGATGCAATGGCGCCTTGGCACCAAGGAAAACGCCGACGCCGTGCTCGCCCCCGAACACTGTTTCATGCCGCGCGGCGTGGCCTGGAGCCGCGCCCAGCTCGAAGCCTTGCCCGGGCTGACCGTGCATGACCTGATGCTGCTGCCGATTGAGCGCATCCGCCGTTTCTTCGATGAGCTAACGCTGCCCTCCACCCTGCTCGACGACGCGCTCAAGCTCCTGCTGGACGAGGTGCGCACGCGCCTGGCCTATCTCTGCGACGTCGGCATCGGCTATCTGACGCTCGACCGCCAGAGCCGCACGCTCTCGGGCGGCGAAGTGCAGCGGATCAACCTGACGACGGCGCTGGGCACATCGCTCGTCAACACGCTGTTCGTGCTGGATGAACCCAGCATCGGCCTGCACCCGCGCGATCTGGACCGCATTGTCCAAGCCATGCAACGCCTGCGCGACGCCGGCAACACGCTGGTGGTGGTCGAACACGATCCCTCGGTGATGCTGGCTGCTGACCGCCTGATCGATATGGGGCCCGGCCCCGGTGAGCGTGGGGGCAACATCGTCTTTGACGGCACGCCGGCGGCCATTCGCCAGGCCGATACGCTCACGGGCGCGTATCTGTCGGGGCAGCGGCGCGTGGCTGATGCGACCGACTGGCAAGCGCGTCCCGTCAACGACGCCACGCCGCGGCTGGTGCTCGAAGGCGCGTCGGAACACAACCTGCGCGATGTCACGGTCGAGATCCCGCTGCAGCGCCTGGTGTGCGTGACCGGCGTGTCCGGCTCGGGCAAATCGACGTTGATCCAGGACGTGCTGCACCCGGCGCTGGCGCGGCATTTCGGCAAGGCAACGGAATCGCCCGGCGCATTCCGCGCCTTGCGCGGTGCCGATCAGATCAGCGACGTGGTGTTCGTTGACCAATCCCCGATCGGCAAGACCGCGCGTTCGAACCCGGCCAGCTACGTTGGCGCGTTTGATGAAATCCGCAAGCTGTTTGCCAAGGCGCCGATGGCGCTGCAGCGCGGCTACACGGCCGGCACGTTCAGCTTCAACTCGGGCGACGGCCGTTGCCCGACCTGCGGCGGCTCGGGCTTCGAGCACGTCGAGATGCAGTTCCTCTCCGACATCTACCTGCGCTGCCCGGATTGCGACGGCACGCGCTATCGCGCCGAAATCCTGGAAGTGAAGCTGCCGCGTGCCGGCCGCGCATTGTCCGTGGCCGATGTGCTGGAACTGACGGTGAGCGAAGCCGCCAGCGTGTTCGCCGAAGACGCCGACGTGCTGCGCGTGCTGCAACCGATCGTCGATGTGGGCCTGGAATACGTGAAGCTTGGCCAACCGGTGCCGACGCTCTCCGGCGGCGAGGCCCAACGCCTGAAGCTGGCGGGCTTCCTGGCCGAAGCCGCGCAGGCCGCCCAGGCCGCGGCGCGCAAGCGCGTCAAGCAGGATGTGCCGGCCAATGCTGGCCGCCTGTTCATGTTCGACGAGCCGACCACGGGCCTGCACTTTGACGACATCGCCAAGCTGATGCGGGCGTTCGGCAAGCTGCTCGACGCCGGGCATTCGCTGATCGTGATCGAACACAACCTGGACGTGGTGCGTGCGGCGGATTGGATCATCGACCTCGGCCCCGAAGGCGGCGACGCCGGCGGCCTGCTGGTCTGCGCCGGCACGCCTGCGCAGGTCAAAGACTGCGCTGCGTCGCACACGGGCGCCGCGCTCAAGCAATACGAAGCCAGCGTCGGCCAGCCGGAAGCCATCGAAGGCGTGCCGCTGCAGACGGCACTGGCCGAGCGCCGCGCCAAGCGCGCTGCGCTGGCGGAAGTCCAGGGCGAAAACGTCGTGCGCATCGTCCACGCCCACGAGCACAACCTCAAGGGCCTGAACGTCGATATTCCGCACGGCAAATTCAACGTCGTGACGGGCGTGTCGGGTTCGGGCAAGTCGACGCTGGCGTTCGACATCCTCTTCCACGAAGGGCAGCGTCGCTATCTTGAATCGCTCAACGCGTATGCACGTTCCATCGTGCAGCCTGCGGGGCGGCCGGAAGTCGATGCCGTGTACGGCATTCCGCCCACCGTGGCCATCGAGCAGCGCCTGTCGCGCGGCGGCCGCAAGAGCACGGTGGCGACCACGTCCGAGGTGTGGCACTTCCTGCGCCTGCTGTATGTGAAGCTGGGCGTGCAACATTGCATCCACGACGGCACGCCCGTGTCGGCACAAAGCCCGGAGGCGATCTTTGCCCAGCTCATGCGCGACCATCGCGGCCAGCACATCGGCCTGCTCGCGCCGTTGGTCGTGAACCGCAAGGGCGTCTATACCGACCTGGCCAAATGGGCCAAGGCGCGCGGCTATACGCATCTGCGCGTCGACGGCGAATTCCTGAGCGTCGACCCGTGGCCGCGCCTGGACCGCTTCCGCGAGCACACGCTGGAACTGCCTGTGGGCGACATCGTTGTCTCGCCGGAAAACGAAGCCGCGCTGCGTGCGTTGCTGGAGCAGGCGCTGGAATATGGCAAGGGCATCATGCACGTGCTCGCGCCGCTGGATGGCCTGCAGCACGCCATGCACAACGGCGGCACAGCGCACGTCGGCAACGTGAAAGTGTTTTCGACCAAGCGCGCGTGCTCAACCTGCGGCACCAGCTACCCCGAGCTGGATCCGCGCATGTTCTCGTACAACAGCAAGCACGGCTGGTGCGCGAGCTGCGTCGGTACCGGGCTGGCGCTCACGCGCGAGCAGCGCGCCGCGTTTGACGACACCGTGCTCGGCGGAGACGATCGCGGCCGCGAGCAGACGCTTCCTTCAGAGGAAGTCGATCCCGAAGGCATGACCGACCTGCCCTGCCCGGATTGCCACGGCACGCGCCTGAACCCGACGGCGCGCGCCGTCACCTTTGCCGACAAGCCCATCGTCGACATTGCGCAGTGGACGGTCAGCCAGACCCGCCGCTGGGTCGAGGGCCTGGACCTGACCGGCCGCGACGCCGACATCGCCCGCGACGTGGTGGCCGAGATTCACAGCCGCCTGTCGTTCCTGGAGGAAGTCGGCCTGGGCTACCTTAGCCTGGATCGTGCCGCGCCGAGCCTGTCGGGCGGCGAAGCGCAGCGTATCCGTCTGGCGGCGCAACTCGGCAGCAACCTGCAGGGCGTCTGCTACGTGCTGGATGAGCCGACCATCGGCCTGCATCCGCGCGACAACCAGATCCTGCTGGACGCATTGCGCAAGCTGGGCGACAAGGGCAACACGCTGGTGGTGGTCGAGCACGATGAAGACACCATTCGCCGAGCCGACCACATCATCGATATCGGCCCGGGTGCCGGCAAGCGCGGCGGCACGCTCGTCGCGCAAGGCGGCGTGGCAGACCTGGCAGCCCAGCCCGACTCGCTCACTGGCCGATTCCTGTCGCAGCCGATCGAGCACCCGCTGCAGCCGCGCCGCCAGGTGATTGCGCCGCGTGCCGGCACGCAGGCGGTGCCGGAGCAATGGCTGACGGTGCACGGCGCCAAGCTGCACAACCTGCGCAACGTCACCGCGACGATGCCGCTGTCGCGTCTGGTGGCGATTACGGGGGTGTCAGGCTCGGGCAAATCGACGCTGGCGCGCGATGTGTTGATGACGAACCTGCTCGATGCGGTCGGCCGTTCGGTGCTGTCTTCGCCGGCCACGCGCCGCGCACGCAAGGCCGCGCAGGCTGAGACGCCTGAGGCGAAGATGCCGCGCAAGCTCGACGTCAAACACGACTGGCACGGCTGCGACAGCGTCACCGGCTGGGAAACCATCGACCGCGTGCTGGAAGTCGACCAGACGCCGATCGGCAAGACGCCGCGCTCCTGCCCCGCCACGTACATCGGCGTGTGGGACACCATCCGCAAGCTCTTTGCCGACACGCTCGAAGCACGGGCACGCGGCTACACGGCCTCGCGCTTCTCGTTCAACACCGGCGACGGCCGCTGCCCCGCCTGTGAAGGCCAGGGCGTGCGCACCATCGCCATGAGCTTCCTGCCGGACGTGAAAGTCGGCTGTGACGTCTGCCACGGTCAGCGCTTCAATGCAGAAACGCTGGCCGTCACCTGGCGCGGCAAGAACATCGGCGATGTGCTGACCATGGAGATCGACGAAGCGGTCGAATTCTTTGGTGCGATGAACAGCATTGCCCACCCGCTGCAGTTGATGAAGGACGTCGGCCTTGGTTACCTGACGCTCGGCCAGCCTTCACCCACGCTGTCCGGCGGCGAGGCACAGCGCATCAAGCTCGTCACCGAACTGTCCAAGGTGCGCGATGACGTGACGCGTCGCGGCCAGAAGCCGCCCCACACCCTGTACGTCCTGGACGAGCCGACCGTGGGTCTGCACATGGCCGACGTGGCCAAGCTCATTCGCGTGCTGCATCGCCTGGCGGACGGTGGCCACAGCGTGATCGTGATCGAGCACGACCTCGACGTGATTGCCGAGGCGGACTGGATCCTCGATCTCGGCCCCGAAGGCGGCGACGAAGGCGGCACGATCGTCGCGGCTTGTGGGCCGGAGGCGTTGACGCGCGTGCCGGCCAGCCATACTGGCGCAGCGTTGGTGCCGGTGCTGGCGCGCGGCAAGCAGGTCGATCCGAGCAAGGAAGGCGAGACGGTCTAGCATGGCCGCGGCGGTCTCCGCACCGGTGGAGACCGTCGGCGTGGTGCGCAGCTTCATGTGGCGCCAGCAATCCTTTCGCTTTCCTGAGCAAACCCGGGCAGAAAGCCTGTCGGAGCTGGGTTTGCCCTAAAGAAGGACGCCGCGCAGCCGTCACATTGTGGAGATTGTGAAGAAAGCGTTTGCGCGCGTCCGACCATGGCCACCTCGTCCACGAGCAACAACTACGTTCCGCCAATCTCCATTCCGGGTATCGGGACGAACATCGACGTCAACACCCTTGTCACGAAGCTGATCCAGGCGGAAAGCAAGGGCATGACGCTGCGGCAGACGCAGCAAAAGGCCTTTCAGACGCAACTGTCGGCAGTCGGCTCGCTCAAAAGCGCGCTGTCGACCTTCCAGACCGCGATGGCGGCCCTGAACAACCCGGACACATTCACCGGCAACAAGGCCAGCGGGCACGACACGTCGATCCTCACGGCTTCGCTGTCCAATACGGCGCCGGCTGGCTCGTACCAAATCAACGTGACGCAGCTTGCGCAGGCGCAGGTGCTGTCGGCCGCCGGGCAGGCGTCCAGCAAGACGCCCATTGGCGGCGGCACGCCCACCACCCTCACCTTCTCGTTTGGGAGCGTCTCGGGCGGCAGCTTTGCCAATGGCAAATACACGGGCGCCACGTTCACGCAGAACGGCAACCAGGCCGGCGGCTCGATCACCATCGACCCATCGAACAATACGCTCGCCGGCATCCGCGACGCCATCAATAGCGCCAACCTGGGCGTCTCGGCCAGCATCGTCAACGACGGCAGCAGCTCGCCTTATCGGCTGGTGCTGACGTCCACTGCGGGCGGCGCCAATTCGGAGATGAAGATTTCCGTGTCGGGCGAGCCGGCTCTGCAATCCCTGCTGAGCCACGACCCGGCGGGCACGCAGAACATGACCGAGGTGGCCACAGGCCGCAACGCGCTTGCCACTGTCAACGGCATCAGCGTGCAAAGCGCCACCAACACACTGACGGATGTGGTGGACGGCACGTCGTTCACGCTCGCCAAGACCGGCAGCACGACCGTGACGGTGGGCAGCGACGCGGGCCAGGCAAGCCAGTCGGTGCTGAACTTCGTCAAGGCGTACAACGCGCTGCGCATCCAGCTCAACGCGTTGACCAAATTCGATACCGCGAACGCCGCCAACAACGGCGCGCTGGCCGGCGACGTCAGCACCAAGGCGATGATCAACCAGCTGACCGACGTGCTGGGCCAGGGCATCGGCAACGGCGCGTTTCAGTCGCTCGGCAGCATCGGCGTGACGATGGACAAGGAAGGGACGCTGTCGATTGACGACCCCAAGCTGTCCGCGGCCCTGAAGAAATCGCCCAGCCAGGTGGCGGCCGTATTTGCCGGCACCGGCATGACAACGGATTCGCTGCTGAAGGTCGCGTCGTTTTCAACGACCACGCAAGCCGGCAGTTATGCCGTCAACGTCACGCAACTGGCGACGCAGGGCTCGCTCAAGGGCTCGGCGGCCGCCAACACGACCATCCAGAGCGGCGTGAACGACAGCCTGTCGGTCACGCTCAGCGGCATCACGACCAACATCAAGGTGCCGGCCGGCAGCTATACCGCGTCGAGCTTGGCCGCGCAGATCCAGAGCCTGGTCAACGCGTCGCCCGACCTGCAGCGAGCCAAGGTGGAAGTCGCCATCGGCACCGACGCCAATGGCGTGCTGACGCTGACCGACAAGCAATACGGCTCGGCATCGACGGTGTCGGTGTCAGGGAATGGCGCCGCGTCGCTGCTGGGCGGCAGCCCAACGGCCACGGCCGGACGCGATGTACAAGGCACCATCAACGGCGCCGCCGCCACGGGTTCGGGCCAGAACCTGTACGGCGCCAGCGGCTCGGCCGTGGATGGCCTGACGGTGCAAGTGACGGGCGGTGCATTGGGCGACCGCGGCACCGTCACCGTGCAGCGTGGCTACGCGGCGCTGCTGCACACGGTATCGGGCAACTTGCTGTCGAACAACGGCATGGTGCAGAACGCCAGCGACGCCATCAACAACTCCCTCACCTCGCTCGGCAAGGAAATCGATCTGATGCAGAAACAGCTCGATGCCAAGCAGGCGCTGTATTACACACAGTTCAATGCGCTATCGAAGATGGTGGCCAGCATGACGAATACGAGCACTTACCTGACGACGCAGTTGGCGATATTGCAGAAGCAGCGGACGGGGGCCTAAAGGCGCCCTGAGTGCGCCTCCGCTGCAGCCAACCGCTTAGTTACTGCTGCGGCTTCCCCCACAGCGGATTCTTGCTATCGGAACCCAGCACCTGGGCGAGCACTTCTGCATCGCCATCGCTCGCCACCGGAGCACCCTTGCGCGCACGGGCGTTCTTCGCACGCTTGCCGTGTTTCTTTGCGTGCACGACCTTCTTGATTCCGCTTTGCGGGGCATTGCCTGATGCCGGCACGGTGGAGGTGTGCTGGGCGCAGATGCCTGCGGTCATCCAGGCGGTGGTGAGGAGGGCTACGGCGAGTTTGTATTGCAGGTTCATTTGAGAGAGTGAGGTTGTTTTAGGGGTGAATTCACAACGACGTCGCCCAGTCATCTGGAAAGCGCGTCAATGTTGTTCAGGTTGGTGTTGTCATAAATCCGGTCAGCGCCTATGCCTGCAGGGACACCCGTGGAGACCGTTCTCTGACATCCCCCGACAAGACTCTGTGTCTGGAACTGCTCCGCCGCAACGACGCCGCCATCCAAAAATACAACGGAACGTTACGGAGAGATGCTTGCATGTCCCGCGATATCGGCCCCTGAAAGGCCGGAACGCTCACGCTTGCCTCGTGCCAGCGTGCCGGGTCATCCAGCGTCTGCCAGCGCACTGCAAGGGGCACTTGAATGTCTAGCAGCGCGCTGCCCACAAGGCTTGAACGTCGATCGCATGGCGCTTCAAAAACGCGCTCATCGTTGGCACCGATCACCAGAGTCTGACCGTCGATCTCAAGTCTCGCCAAACCTCGCAGGTACTGATCCGACAGCACTGCTGCAAACCAGCTCATTCGCAAACCCTTTCGGAATCGCTACCGTTTGCAGGGCCAGCATCGCGAGGCAAATTCGGCGCGAGCCATTGTTGCATTTCACGATGACAAGCTCTCTCTTAATTTTTCTAATTTTCGAACATAAAAATCTACCACTGGCAACCGCTCGAAGTTATAGCATCAGCATTGAGAAAAAATGCAATCTTCTTATTCCCCTGTTTTCTCGTATAAACCATGGACGACACGCCAGTCCCCTGGGAAATCATTTCATATTCGCCAGTCACTTTTCCATCATATACTTCGGTCCACGTATTCGTAGTCTGATCCGGCATATTCTTGTCAAGAGTTTCACTTATCGACCTATTAAGAACGATGGGGATTGTTTTCTTTGAGTTCCGATACCGAACAAATCCAAACGAAAATTTAGCCGATGCGTCGTAGTAAGTTTTGATTTCGAAATTTACCGATTTTATCCCACCAGACTCAAAACACATGATCTCGCTGGATATATCTGCGTGTGCCACCATGGGTGTCACAAGGATAAAAGCAAAAATAAATTTTTTCACGGGAAAGCTCTATGGTCTCTGCAATTCCAATGATACTGAAATAGTGTGTTGCGTTGGGTAAAATTTCTTCTTCTGATGAGGAGGATTGCCAACCATTACCGGGTTCCCTTGAGCATCAAACACGGGCTCCTTTTGTGTGTTCCGCCTCCATTCGAAGGTTAAGGGAAGCATTTGGTCTGGAAAGACATCATCAAGGAGCGCATTACGCAGGTACAGCATGGCCTGCAACCTCGCATCGAGACCATTTAGGTTCTCAATACTTACATTACCATTCACATCTTTACTTACAACGACGGCATTGTCTTGGCCAACACCAGCATCCATATGACTAAGCATTCCCGCTCGAGTCGCAACGTAGAAACAAGCACTGTCAGCGCAATTGTAGGCATTGTGATCACCCTCGTTGTTGCGCGCAATAAAGACATCGGGATCCCAGCCTAGTCCGGAAAACTGGCCTGTCGTTACAGTTGCCGGAAATTTTCGGAATCTTCCATACGGCAAATAATTTTCGAGATGCGTCAACTGAATTAGGCCGCGCCCATAATAAGGAGTATACGTTTTTGACTCACCATTAATTTCTTTAACAAAATGCAGATTCCCCGTCTCCGGTATTACATGCGCGAAGAAATGCAATAAACGCTGCCGTGATATCGACAAACCATATTTTCTCGTCGCCTGATTGAACGGCAAAACCCACGCAATAGAACGCGCATGAGCAACATTCCATGTGGTTGAGTGAGGGACGAACTGTGTTCCAGTCAGATGAAGCAATCTGCGTGGAAAACATCTTGCCATCTCATCGGCATTCAACCACCCGCACCTTCTAAATATTCGAACGAATTCACGCGGATCGAATCGCCAATGCGCATTCGGCAGTGGTTGCCCTCCAGACGGTTGTCCCTGCGCGTCATATTGCGGCACTTGCAAATTCGCTTGCTGCCAAAAAGCGAGAGCCTCGATATGAGCGCGCAGCGCCTGAAATTGTTCTTCCGTCATCGGTTCGGGATTGGTTGGGCTGGCTTGCTTCAACCAGCCCCACCTTGCCTCAATCGTGGCAGCCTCCCACTCCGTCGGAAACTTGCAAATCAGCTTCTTGAGCAAAGCTTTTACTTCGGGGCTATCTAACCTCGTGTGTGCTTCCTCTGCTGTAATGGTGTCGTCATGGTCCCCATCCAACTCGCGAAGAATTGCCGGATCGCTACATAGACTGTCACCGCCTTGTGCGTCCTCGACAAGGCGCCACCCCCTCCAGTGAGGGAAGTCCGCATCGCTAAACTTGCGCACACCTTGGGCATTAAGGTTTACCCATCCGGTGCCGGTCGGCGTTCGAATTTTCCTCCAGTGTGGAACGTCTGTAGGGCTCAATGCGTCAGGACCTATTACTCGACCGAAACGCAGCAATTCGTACACAGCACTGGGACTTGGACGAGCATTCGCTGGATACGCATCACAGATTTGAGTCGCGTCACGCTTACGGTTGTACTCGGCTTCAGCTTCTGTGACCGCATCGCCTAAAGGGAGCCCCGTCAATCGATAAGTGGTTACATATGCGTGCCCACGCGCTCCTTGCGCGCCATCTCCTTCTGCATACCGCACACCAACAAAGACCTCTTCCCCGAGTGGCGTTCCTCCTGGGGGTGAAGGTTGATTCAATGGCGGGTGTTGCGAAAAAACCTGTGTGTCAGCAGCGAGATGAAAATAAAGTTCGCCGAATATAGCGTCGCTACGGCCATCTCCGGCTAATGGAACGTCCCCGCTAACACGGCCGATGAGCTGTCGCAGATTGGTATCGTCGCAGACGATCTCAAAGTGAATCTGATTCGGGCGTCCACCGATATAGCCCGCTTGCCCAAGTTCGTCCTTACGATAGATTCGACGGCCCTGCTGTACCGTACTACGTACCGTATGCAGGTGCATATAGATGGAAAAAAAGACAACTCGTGTAGGCGCGTTTCCCGTAGTGGCCACCCCGATTTCCGTTTCGTGTCTGATGACAACTACCCCGTCACTAGTCCTACCGCGATAGTTGAGAGGTGCGTTTTCCTCTGGCGGGGCGGGCGGCTCAGCGGATCCGCGGCGATAGACGACAGTGCCATCGGCGATTGCGCGAACGAGTTCCACGCCACTATTGCCTCGCGGCGGCGCCGTCAGGTGCAAGCCCCCATGCCATCCCAAGTTGTAGCTAACTGGATATGCACCGTTTCCGGGCTCGCCCCCGGGCATTGCTGCTTCAAGCCATTGGTCTTCAGTCTGGTCGGCGGCTCTCGGCGGAAGAAATGGCGGACTAATAAGCATCTTGCAAAACTCGATTCAAACAGAGAACGGATAGCGCTTTTTGGTCGAAAGCGGCGTCTGCGGAAACAACGGCAAGTCTCGATCTGCGCGAGTCGGCCCCTGAAACGTCCGCTGCGCCGCCTTATACGTAATCGCCCCAGCACACTCCACGGTGATGTTCCCACCTTCCAGCGTGATCGACGCCCCGCCGGCCGTGGCGATGAGGATGCGCTTGGCGGCCGCAAAATCCACGTTCATATTGGCCGACACCAGCTTCAGGTCCTGCTTGGCCATCAGCTTGAGCGCGTCATGCTGGGCTTGCACGTCGATGTTGTCTTGCCCCGCCGTCAGTTGCAGCCCGATGTTGTTGTCACCCGCCTTCGACAAACCTGCAGCCACGCCGATTGCCTGACCGGCGTGCATGCGCGCCTGCTTGCCGATGGCGAGGTTGGTGTCCTGGCCGCTGCCCAGCGCGATGCTCTCGCCGTTGGCGAACTGCAGGTCTTGCCCCGCCACCATGACGAGGCCCGCGCGGCCCGCCAGGTGGGCAATGGCCTCGCCCTGATGCGGCACCTTGCCTTGCGTGGCGGTTTTGCCGGCGCTGGCGTCCTGCTTGGCGGCGTCGAGCGCCTTGCCGTCGACCATGCCGGCCACCGCCTTGGCTTGCTTGGCCAGCGGGGCATCGTCGTTCTTGGCGGTGTCCAGCGCGGCAGTCTGATGCGTGACCGCCCCTTGCCCGAGCGATGACGTCAATTCCTTGGCTTGCTTGATCAGCGCAATGCCGGCAGCGTTGTCGCCGGTGGGCACGGCTTTGCCGCTGCTGGCGTCGCGGTAGGTGGTCAGCAGCAGGCCGGCCTGGCCGCGCACGGCGGCGTGGCCATCGGTGCGCAGCTCGAAGCCCTGGCCGCGAAAACTGCCGCGCCGGTTGTCTTGCTGATGGACGACATGGCCGAGGTTGAGCTGGCTGAATTGCTGCGTGGTGGCGAGCTGCGTGCGCAGCTGTCCATCGCTGTCGTCGAAGACGAGTTGGTTGTAACCGCTGCCGCCATGTTCCGCGCTCTTGAAGCCGGTGTGAGCAGCGGCGTTGCGGTGGCCTTCGGCCTCCGTGCCCATGCCGTGCCACGCGGGGCTGTGGCCGCCGGCCACGTTGCCTTGCGCACTTGCGGCGCTGTCGCTGCCTTGCTTGTAGAGGGCCGTGCTGTCGCTTTGGTCGGATGCACCCTGCCCGCCCGGCGTTGGGGCGATGCCTGCCTCACCCTGACCGTTGTACAACGAGCCGATCACGACGGGCTGGTCGATGTCATCTTCGCTGAACTTGACGAGCACTTCCTGCCCGATGCGCGGCAGCCATTGCCAGCCCATGCCGGAACCGGCTTGCCGCTGTGCGACGCGCACCCAGCGGCTGCTGCGGTCATCCGCGCGCTCGCCTTGTTGCCAGGGAAAGCGCACGCGGATTTCGCCTGCGGGGCTGGCATGATGCTCGCCATCTCCGCCGGCTTGGGTCTGGCCGTCCGGGCCAACCACGATGGCGCTGTGTACGCCCTGCGCGGTGGGCGCCGCGTAGAGACGGCCGCAATCGGGTTCAGTGACGGCCGGGCGCCAGGGCCGGCGTGCGTCGCTGGCGCGGAACAGGCCAGCGTAGCCGTGCGTCCGTGCGGCCTTGAGAAGATCGCTAGTCGGGGTGATGCGCTCGATGGGGCCTTCTGCTTCCTGGAAACCAAAAACGCCGGGGCCGGATTCCGGCGCGCTGGGCGGCGTATCGAATGCCAGCGCGGCATCGAGCCCGCCCAAACGCTGGTTGAGCGCGTTGTGCGTATCGACGGTCAGGTTGTTGATGCCGCAGTGCTCGACCAGATCCATCAACAGCGGATAGGCACCTTCCACGTCTTGCGGCAGGTGCGGGCAATCCACCACCTGCAGGCGCGTTCCGCTGCGCAGTGTGCGCACGGTGCCGCGCCCTGAAAACAACAGCGCGCGCGCTTCCAGGCTTTCCATGACCTGCTCGGCAATGCGCTGGGCATTGGCGGAATCCGGTGCGAGCGATGGGCTGATCGACAGATACGCATCCGGGCTGCCCGCGCTGGTGACAAAACGTGCAGGGGCGTGGGCGCGAGCGTTCTGCTTGCCTTCCGGGTCCCACGCGGCCACCGCCACGCCGCCCACCGTCGTGCGGCTGTGGCAGGCGAGTTGCTGGATGGCGTCGCGCTCTTCGAGGCTGTGCGCGCGGTGGAAACGGATACCGCCCGCCGATGCGGACTCCGCATCTTCCGGCAGCTGCGTGCTGTCGGCAAAAATCACCAGCGTGTGGCCGCCGTGCGCCTGGTCGTCTTCCACCGTGGTGAAGCCGAGCCCCGCTTCGGCCAGCAGCCGCGTGACGAAGTGGTAGTCGGTCTCGCGAAACTGGGCGATGTGCGCGCGTGTACCGAAATCGCTCATGCGTGCTTCGGCACCGGCCGCGTAGCGCCACGAGGCGTACGGCTCGTACGGCGACAGCATCTGCTCAATGATGTCGGCGAGCGGCCGATTCTGGAACACCTGGCTGTGGCGCTGCTGCGTGGTCAGCCAGAACCACGGCACCACCGTCAGGCGGTAGCGCGTGAGGCTGCCGTCCGCACCGAGTTTCTCGGCCAGGCGAATCAGGCCCGTGCGCTTGGTCTGCGTGCCATCGGCCAGCGTCGTGACCAGCGTGACCCGCTGGCCCAGCAATGATTTGAGTGCGATGCGCGCATTGGCGCTCACGGCCACCACGCGCCACTCAAACAGCTCGGACAGCGCCTCGCGACCAAGCCAGGCTTCCACCGCAAGGTCCGCAAGCGGCCCTTCGCCTTCAAGCGTATAGAGGCGGCGCGTCGGTGCGAAGAGGTTCTGAAGAAGGGTCGTGGCGTCCATTCGCTGTCCGGTGCTGCAACGCGTGGCGTATCACGGACGATTTTCGTGAGACCAGCGCGGGCATTTTCGAGGCAGCGCAATGTCGAGCATCGCACCCGCCTCCGCTCAATTACCGGGTTGTAAAAACACCAATCCGGCGGTCAGGCGGCTATTGCCCTTTGTAATTGGGTGAATTGGCGGCCTTATTGGCAGCATTCTGCGGTGCGAGCAATGCGGCCAGCAGATCGGCATCAGGATCATCGGGCGCCAATGTGCCTTTTCGGTTCTTGCCAGTTTTGGCAGTGGATTGCGTCTTGGGTTTTGCTGGCTGCTGCAACGCCTTAAATGGTGTATTGGTCGATTTGGCGACCAGCTTGGCTGTTGCCGTCTTGCCTTCGTCGGTATTGGCCGGGGTGCCTGAGGACCTTGCCGCCAGGGTGTGCGTGGCCGGCGCCTCGGCATGCGCTTCCTTGGCGGGCACGCTTGCAACCGGCGCCTTGACGCTCTTCTCGGTGGCGTGGTCTTCGCCCGCCGGAACATTGACGATGGTGGCTGCCTGCACTTCCGCCACGGGTTCGCTCGCGGAGGCAACAGGCGCCGCAGCGGCCGTCTGAGTAGCCTCCGCAGCCGCCGCTTGCGTGGCTGCGGCCGGTTGAGCGGCCGCTGGCGCAGCTTGCTCAGCCACCTGTGCGGGCGCAGGTTCGCCGCTTGGGTTCAGCATGATCCAGGCCCCGACACCGGCGGCCAGTACGACAACTGCGGCCGCAACGCCGTAGCGCCGCCCCGACTTTTTCGGTGCCTTGCCGTTGGCCGCAACGCGGCCCTCCAGGCTCGCAAGAATGCGCGTATGCCCGGCCTCATCGGTCTCGGATTCAGAATTGAAGAGCGTTGGGGGCCCTTCTTGTTTCAAATCGCCGTTATTACTCATCACGGGTCCAGAATTGAAATAGAATGCGCGGCGAACGTATGGATTACAAACAAGCGCCGATTCCGGTGGTGGCTGCTGATTCTAAGTCTGGCCTTGCCGAAAGACAAATGATTGGCGCAGATTGCAGTATTTTCTTTATCGTTCCTTAATATTTATGTGTAGCGGGCGCTGGATTATTACCGTTTATTAATAATTTAGCGTTGTAAATACAGATATAAATCTGGATGAATTGACGTAGGCGCCCACGCTCCGCAGGTCGGTATGGTTTTTGTCGCTCTGGTTCTCTACTTCGTTGCCATGGTGGTGGTGGCTGCCGTGCTGCTGCTGCCGTCGGTACGGCAGCGCTGCGCGGCGTTGCTGCGTGCGCAGTGGCAGCGCGTGAGCACGGGGGCTGCGGTGGTGGGCGCGCGCTCCGCAGGGTCGTTGCGCGAGTCGGTGGACAACGCAACGTCCGGGGTGTCGGCGTTCAAGCAGTTCGTGGTGCGGCGGCGGATGCTGTTGCTCGGTGCGCTGGGTGTGCTGTCGGTGCCACCCATGCTGGCGCTGGCGCTGCGCGAGCAGCAGTCGTTCGAGTTCGATGATGACCAGGTGCGCGAGCCAGATCCGCACATCTCGGCGCTGCTCAACGGTGAACGGCTGATCCCGCCGCCGCCCCTGCCGCCCGAGGTGTTCACCACGCGTGAAGTCGAGCAGATCCGCCCGGCCATCCGCGATGCGAGCCGCGACTGGAACCTGCTCGATGCGGATTTCCGTCAGCGTCTGCTGCTCGTCTACAAGATCATGCGAGACGAACACGGTTACGAGATGGCGCTGCTCGAAGGCTACCGAAGCCCCGAGCGGCAAGTGAAGCTGGCGGCGATGGGCAGCAATGTCACGCAGGCCACGGCGTTCCAGAGCTATCACCAGTACGGCTTGGCGGCGGATAACGCGTTCTTCCGCGAGGGCAAGCTGGTCATCAGCGAGAAAGACCCGTGGGCGATGCGCGGCTACGAACTGTACGGGCAGACGGCTGAGTCGGTCGGCCTCGTGTGGGGCGGCCGCTGGAAGATGATGGACCTGGGCCACGTCGAACTGCGCCGCAAGGGCGTGCTCGGCAAACAGCCCGCACCAAGGCAATGACGATAGGACACATGGGGAGCATGCAATGACACGGCCCTTCATCCTGCTGGGTGACAAGACGGACCACGGCGGCGTGGTAATCACCGCGTCGGGCAACACCAGCACCGGCGGCAAGGGCATCGCCTGCGTGGGCGACAAGGTGACGTGCCCGAAGAGCGGCCACGGCGGCACGACCGTGATCGTGACGGGCGACCCGAACGTCATCATCGACGGCAAGCAGGCGGCGCGTCATGGCGACAAAACCGCCTGCGGCGCCACGCTCCTGTCCAGCCAGGGCAACACCGGCAGCATCTGAACGGGCACGACATGGTTGCAAGACTCTTCCGGTCCGGGCTGACGCTGCTCGCTGTCTTCGTGGTGGTGTGGATTGCCGTCATCGTGTGGTGGCAGTCCGCCAACCGCATGCCCACCACCGCCGACATCCTGACCTACCTGCTGTTGCTCCCGGTCGGCATGATCGTCGGCTATTGGGTCATCAAGCGCGCGCTGGACGGCATCCGCTCCAATGTGGTCGCGGGCCGCGAGCTGGCGGCGGCCACCCCGGCCGCAACAGGCACCGACGCCAAAACCGCCGACCCGCAAGACGCCACGCGCCAATGGCGCGCCGTGCTGCTCGCCAGCGCCCTGCGTGCGCCTGCCGGCGGCGATGCCGCTTCAGTGGTGGAGGCCGTGCAGGCCAATACGCAGCCCGGATTGACCGATGTGCAAGGCTTCGGCCAGCCGATCTTTGCTGCGCACGTGGAAGGCATCGACATCGAAGACCTGCGTGCCGAACTGGCAGAGCAACATCCGGATGTCGACTGGCTGGACGAACGCCTGCGCGCCCTGTCGCTGGCCGGCCAGGTGGCCGAAGAACTCGCCGCACACGCCGTTGCGCACGCCCCGGAAACAACCGAGCCGGACACCACGCGGCTGATCATCACCGCACTGCTCCCCCGCGAGTGGACGCCGCAGCATCAAGCCGCCGCTGATGGCTGGCTGCGCCGGCGCATCGCGTTGATCTGGCCGGCAGACCGTTTGACGCTGGAGCCCATCACCGCGAAGGGCGATGCCGATGCGCTGCTGTTGCTCGATCGCGCCACGCAAAGCGTCAACCGCGCCAGCGACGAGCGCGTGCTGCGCATGGTGGTGGTGGCGGATTCGCTGGTGGGCCCCAGCGCGGTCGAACAACTGATGCAGCACGAGCAGTTGTTCGAAGCCAATCGGCAGCATGGCCGCGTGCCGGGCGAAGCCGCTGCGGGCGTGCTGCTGTGCGCGCCGGCGATGGCGCCGAGCCTGCTGCCACCCGCGCTGGACGGCGACGCCGCGGCAACGGAGGCGTTCACGATCACGCGCGCCGGCGTGGCGCGGCTGGAATCGCCAACGCCCGATCGCGGTCAGCCGCAACTGCAGGCGCTGGGCGACGCCGTGGGCCATGTACTCGACACCCTGGCCGCCGCACCGGTCAAGACAAAGCAGGACGCGACGTCGGCCGAGAAGGCCGAAACCGCGGAGGGTGATTCGCCTGCCGAACCCATCACCGTTGCCGGCGTCGTTTCAGACACCGGCATGCATCCCGTACGCACCGTCGAGGTGGCTCGCGTGTTTTCCGAACGTTTCCCCGCGCTGGACCTGGCTGCGGATCTGCTGCCCGTCGGCACGCCCTGCGGCTATGTGGGCGCTGCGGGGCCGCTGCTCTCGGTGGTGGTGGCGCACCAGTTGAGCCAGCAGACCGGCAAGCCGGTGCTGGCGATTACCGCCAACGACATCCAGCAGCGCGGCGCCATTGCGGTGGTGCCCAGCCTGACCTGACCTTGTTCCAGATTTCGAGTTTGATTCCGATTCCGTCTGTTCCCGAGCCGAAGGCAACATGCAACGCTTCCTGAACTTCCTGACCAACTCACGCACGCTGTCCATTCTTGGCGTGATCGTGCTGACCATCTTCCTGCTGCTGATGGCGCAGACCTTCGAGGTTGGCCTGGTCTGGGTCGGCATCGCGCTGGGTGTCCTGCTCGCCTTGTGGCTGCTGACGTATCTGTGGAAGCGCTGGCGTGCGCGTCAGGCCAGCAACAAGCTCGAAGGCGTGCTGGAACAGGCCACCGCCGACAAGACCGCCACACCAGACAAGCGCGAAGAAGTGGAAGCCCTGCGCGTGCGCCTGGCAGAAGCCGTCAAGACCATCAAGCGTTCCAAGCTCGGGCAGATGTCGGGCAGCGCGGCGCTGTACGAGCTGCCCTGGTACATCGTGATCGGCAACCCGGCGGCGGGCAAGAGCACGGCCGTGCTCAATTCCGGCCTGCAGTTTCCGTTTGCCGACAAGGGCGGCGCCGTCATCCAGGGTATCGGCGGCACGCGTAACTGCGACTGGTTCTTCACCACCGAAGGCATCCTGCTCGACACGGCCGGCCGCTACTCGGTGCACGAAGAAGACCGCCGCGAGTGGCTCGGCTTCCTCGATCTGCTCAAGCGCTATCGCCCCAAGGCGCCCATCAACGGCATCGTCGTGACGGTGAGCGTGTCGGAACTCACGCAAAACCGCCCCGAATTCGCCATCAACCTGGCCAAGAACCTGCGCCAGCGCGTGCAGGAATTGACCGAACGCCTGGAAGTGTTTGCGCCGGTGTACGTGATGTTCACGAAGGCCGACCTGATCACCGGCTTCACCGAGTTTTTTGGCGACAGCGAGAAGCAGGAGCGCGACCGCGTCTGGGGCGCCACCCTGCCCTTCGAGCCGGACTCGAAGCCGGATGTGGCCGCCGTGTTCGATCAGCGCTTTGACGAGCTGTGCGACGGGCTGAAGGAGATCAGCGTTGCGCAGATCGCACTGCACCGGAACAACAAGCTCTCGCCGGGGCTGCTGAGCTTCCCGCTGGAGTTTGCGTCGATCAAGCCGACGCTGCGCGCGTTCCTGATGACGCTGTTCGATGAGAACCCGTTCCAGTACAAGCCGGTGTTCCGCGGCTTCTACTTCACCAGCGCGCTGCAGGAAGGCGCCACCAATAGCGTGTCGGCCGAGCGCATTGCGCGCCGCTTTGGCCTGTCGACCGACGGTGCCGCACGTCCGCGCGAGGTGTTCTCCAAGAACGGCTTCTTCCTGCGCGACCTGTTCTCGAAGGTGATCTTTGCCGACAAGCAGACGGTGCGGCAATTTGCCAGCCCCGCCAAAACGCGCCTGCGCATCGCCACGTTCTTTGCTCTGGTGCTCGCCCTGGGTGTGATGCTCGGCGGTTGGACGTGGTCGTACATGGGCAACCGCACGCTGACGGCCAACGTGCAGGCCGACCTCGACAAGATCGTGAAGATGCAGCAGAACCGGGTAGACCTCCAGGCTCGCCTGGAGGCACTCGACATCCTGCAAGACCGGATCGAACAGCTCGACCGGTATCGCAACGACCATCCGCTCGCGCTGTCGCTGGGCCTGTACCAGGGCGACACGCTGCAGCACAAGCTGCTCGACGAGTACTACAACGGCCTGCGTCAGGTCATGCTCAAGCCCGTGGGGGGCGCGATCGAAACCTTCCTGGCAGAAGTCAACGCGCATCCCGATCAGTTAGCACCGATGGTGCGCCCGCCGGAAACCGGCGCTGTGATGACCACGTCCGTGACGACGGCTACCGCCACCGTGGGCGGTGCGTCGGGCGCCTCGGGTGCAGCGGCCAACGCGCCTGCCGCGCCAAACCAGGCTACGGCGTCGACCGGTGCCAAGCGCTACACCGATGCCTCCCCCACCAACGTGGAAGACGGCTACAACGCACTCAAGACCTACCTGATGCTGTCGGACAAGCGCCACGTGGAGGTCGCACACCTGACCGATCAGATCACGCGATTCTGGCGCGGCTGGCTGGAAGACAACCGGGGCAACATGCCGCGCGAGCAGATGATCCGCTCGGCGGAGCGCAACCTGTCGTTCTTCCTGGCCCGCGTAAACGACGACAACTGGCCGCTGCTGGAAGGCAATCTCTCGCTGGTCGACCAGACGCGTGAGAACCTGCGCCGCGTGGTGCGCGGCATGCCCGCACGCGAACGTGCGTACGCCGAAATCAAGGCCCGCGCCTCCACGCGCTACGCCCCGATGACGGTCGCACGCATCGTCGGCGATACCGGTGCCGGGCTGGTTGCCGGCAGCTACGCCGTGCCCGGCACGTTCACCAAGGAAGCGTGGCTGGGCTACGTGCAGCCCGCCATCAAGGAAGCGGCCAACAAGGAACTGCAGACCAAGGACTGGGTGCTGAACGTTGCCGCGCGCGACGACCTCACGCTGGAAGGCAGCCCCGAGCAGATCCAGAAGGCGCTGGTCACGATGTACAAGACCGAATACGCGCGCGAATGGCAACGCTTCATGCAAGGCGTGGCGATCCAGGATTTCTCCAGCTTCGATCAGGCCGTCACCGGCATGAACTTGCTGGGCGATCCAACCAACTCGCCGATCCGCAAGGTGCTCGACACCGCATACGAGCAGACGTCGTGGGACAACCCGTCGATGTTCAACGCCGGCCTGAAGCAGGCCAAGTCCGGCGTGCTGGGATGGTTCAAGCAGCTGTTTGCGCGCCAGACGCCGTCGCAGGTGAACGTCAACCTGGACGTGGGCGGCAATGCCGATGCCGGCGCTATTCCGATGGGCCCGGTGGGCAAGGAATTTTCGGGGCTGGCACGCGTGGTAGTCATGCGCGACGACAAGTCGCTGCTGCGCGGCTACATGGATTCACTCTCCAAGGTGCGCACGCGCTTCAACCAGATCAAGAATCAGGGCGACCCGGGGCCGGGTGCGCGCCAGCTGATGCAGCAGACACTGGACGGCAACGGGTCGGAACTGGCCGACACGCTCAAGTACGTGGATGAGCAGATGCTGACCGGCATGACCGACAGCGAGCGCGCGACGCTGCGTCCGCTGCTGGTGCGTCCGCTGCTGCAGTCGTACGCGGTGGCGATTCGCCCGGCCACGACGGAAGTCAACAAGGTCTGGAACGCCCAGGTGTATCAGCCGTTCGCCACCACGCTGGCAGACAAGTATCCGTTTGCACCCAACGCCAAGATCGAGGCCAGCGCGGCTGAGATCGGCCAGGTGTTCGGCCCGGACGGCGCAATCGCCAAGTTCGCCAGCACGACGATCGGTCCGCTGTCGGTGCGCCGTGGCGACATGATCGCCTCCCGCACGTGGGGTGACCTTGGCATCGCGTTTGTGCCCGAGTTCACCACGGGCTTCACACGCTGGATCGCGCCGCTCACGGGTGGCGCCGCCGGTGGTGCTGGCGGTGCCGCAGCCGCAGCGCCGCAGACGGTGTTCCAGATCCTGCCGGTGCCGTCGCAAGGCGCCACCGAATACACGATCGAGATCGACGGACAACAACTGCGCTATCGCAACACGCCACCGCAGTGGGCCAATTTCGTGTGGCCGAATCCGCAAGGCACCCCGGGTGCGCGCGTGACGGCCACAACGTTTGACGGCCGCACGGTGGAGCTGCTCAACGAGCCCGGCCGCTTCGGCCTGGAGCGCCTGATTGCGACAGCGCAACGCAAGCGTCGTCCGGACGGCGCATTCGATTTGTCCTGGACGAAGGACAACCTGACCGTATCGATCAGCCTGCGCATCATCAGCAGCCCGCAGGCCGGTGGCACGACGGCATCGGATTCGCCGCAGGGCCAAGGCCTGCGCGGCTTGCGCCTGCCGACGTCGATTGCCGATGCATCGGCACCGCAGAACACCCTGACGCCGCCTGCTCCGGCAGCGCCCGCAGGCACGGCGCCTGCCGCGCAAGCGGCCGTGTCTACACAGGCCGCACGCCACAACATCACGGAAGAGCAAGGAGGGACGGCGCAATGAGCCAGACCCAGTTGCAGCTTTCGTATTTCGGCAAGCTTCCGTCGCGCGGTGACTTCGTCAAAAGCGCAAACAACGTCCAGCTGCTCGACACGCTGGACCGCTGGCTGGCGCAAGGCATGGAATTGCTGGCCGAAGCCCCGGACTGGAAGTCGACCTATGACAGTTGGAAGCCTGTGCAGTTTGCGTTTCTTGGCTCGCAGAGCAAGCTCGCCATTGCGGGCACGCTCATGGCCAGCAGCGATCTGTCGTCGCGCCGGTTTCCGTTCCTGACGGCGGCGGCCATGGAGGTCGAGCGCCCGATCAACTTCATCGCCCGCAGCCCGATTGCACTCGCCCGGCTTTGGACACGCGCAGGCCAGCAGATGCTCTCGCTCGGCACCGCCACCGACGCCACTGAAGGCCTGCGCCTGCTGGCCGAAGGGCAGCACGGCGTGGAGACTGGCACGGGCGGCACCAGCACGCAGTCGCACGACGCGAGCTTTTCGGATTTCATCGACTTCCAGACCGTTGCCGGCCTTGAGCAGATGCTGCGTTCGGAAGGACACAACATCCGTCTGCGCCGCACCCTGCTCGCGCTCGGCACGCTGCTCCAGCCTGTGATGGCCAATGGCTCGTCGCGGCTTGAGAAAGGGCTCACGCTGCCACTGCCGGCAGACCCGCTCTATCGCAGCCTGGTTGCGAGTTTCTGGCTCGAGCTGGTGTCGCGCTTCCTGCAGCGGGCGGACTTCGAGCTGTCGCTGTTCCTGGGCGATATCAATGGCGCCGAGCGGTTGGTCATCGGCTTCAACGGCGCCTCGTCACGCACGTTGCACAGTGTGATATCGCCACTGGCGTATGCCGAACAGAACATCAACATCGACGATCCGGAATGGGTCGACCAGCACGTCAGCGGAGATTACGGCTTGGCCAAGTTCGTGAGTTACCTGGATCAACCGCAGCTGTCGCTGCGCGTGGCGGTCGATACCTTCCGCGAAGTCTTCATCGGAGAATGAACATGGGTCTGGATGCAATCAAGCGCGGCTTCCGGCCTGCAACACTGGTGGCGAACGCCGCCATGCTGGTCTGCCTGGCAAGTGCCCTGCCAGCCCATGCCGCAGCGGGCGATGCCGCGCCCGTGCCGGGCCAGGTGGTGGCCGGCGGCATGGTGCCGGACGAAGCCACCAAGGCAACCGTGCTGGCCAAGCTGCGCGAGCTGTACGGCAGCGCCAACGTAGTCGACCAGATCGAAGTGGGCAACGTGGTGTCACCGCCCAACTGGTCGGCCAATGTGCAGAAGATCCTGTCGCCGGCCATCAAGCAGGTGAACCGCGGACAGCTCAACATCGACGGCACGCAGGTGTCGCTGCACGGCGACGTCGGCAACGAGGCGCAGCGCCAGCAGTTGACCAGTGACATGGCGACGGCGCTGGGCCAGAGCTACACGATCAAGAATGGGCTGCGCGTAGCGGCCGTGTCCGAGCAAGGGCTGCTGGACCAGACGCTGGCCAACCGCATCATCGAGTTTGAAACCGGCAGCGCCACGCTCACCCCCAAGGGCCGCGCGATTCTGGATGAAATGGCCGCCGTACTGCCGCGCCTGAACGGCCGCAAGATCGAAATCGTCGGCCACACCGACAACTCCGGCAGCCGAGCGTTGAACCTCAACCTGAGCCAGGCGCGCGCCGAGACGGTCAAGAACTACCTCATCGCCAAGGGTGCCGAGCAAGGCACGCTGACCGCGATGGGCGTGGGGCCGGATCAGCCCGTGGCGGCCAACAACACCGATGAAGGCCGCTCGCGGAATCGGCGGATCGAGTTTCGGGCGAGCAAGTGACGCAGAAAGATCCGGCAGCGCCGACCGACGCAGATCGCCAGGCGTGCCTGCTTCGGCTGAGCCAATACTCGCCCGATGCGCCTGACGCGCCGGTCCCTTACAGCCAACGTCTGGCGGAGACTGAAGGGTGGTCGCGTTTATATACGCTGACCGTCATCGAGGAATACAAGCGCTTCGCGTATCTGGCGGTCTTTGCTGGGCACCCCGTCACACCTTCCGAATCCATCGATGCCGCCTGGCATCTCCATCTGCAATATTCGAAAGAGTATTGGACGGTGTTCTGCGGCGAAGTCCTGCGCGCGCCGCTTCACCATGCACCGGGGATTGGCGCGCCGGACGAAGACGACGCCTACGCGCAGCATTACGCACAAACATTGGAAAGCTATCGGCGCACGTTCGGCGAGGAGCCGCCGGCCGATGTCTGGCCGCGGCCGGAGCAGCCCGAGGCAGCCCAGGCGTCGGAAACCATCGTCCCCACACGGCATGCGCCGGATCCGGTCATGCCGCCGCCCGCATCCACAGCGCGCTCATTCATGCCATCCGTATGGCTTGTGATCGGCGTCAGCCTCATCGCGATCACCACGAATGTCGCCTCGGATGTTCATGTGCTGAGCTATTCAGGGCCGCGCTTTCTCGCGTTCTATCTGGGTGTGTGCGTGATGGCGTGTCTGCTGATTCGGGGCCTGCATCGCGCTGCCTACAGCCGGAACCCCTGGGGGGCCGCGGGTGGCAGCGTACCGCGTCAGCTGACACCTGCCGAAGCCGCGCTGATCGCCGGCGATGCGACGCGAATGGCGCAGGTTGCGGCCTTGACGTTGCTGGATGCAGGAGCGATCCGCATCGTCCCTCCAGCAAAGAAAAAAAGAGACCGCGACACCTACGTGGTCGCGAACCAGGACCGCCCCCCAAAGCGTCACACCAACGCATGGACATGGCTCGCCCGGCAAACGCAGCAGCGCGCGCCATGGCCGAACTTCCGGGATCGGCTCGTCGACGACGCACCCGAGATGACAGACCGGCTACGCAGCGAGGGATGGATGTGGACCCGCGGCGCGATGCGCGGAACGCCGCTCGCAGCCTGGGCCATTGTGCTGGCGACGCTGTGGCTCGGTGTGATGAAGGTCTTTGTGGGCTTGTCGCGAGGGCGCCCGGTGATGTGGCTGCTGATGGAGATGGCGCTGTTCGGAATCGTCTACTGGTGGGTGACGGCGCGACTGATCGGCGTGGGCCGTGCCGGCCCCACCGCGGGGGCCAACGCGGCGCTCGATGTTTATCGGCAGCGCGGCCAGCAGGGGCCACGTTCAGGTTTGTCGACGCACGATCTACTGTGGTTGACTGCGTTTGGCGGCACCAGCGTGCTGGCCAACACAGCATGGGCCGGATACCGATCGATGATGGGACCACCCGCCGGCGCCAGTTCCGGCGGCTCCGGAGGCGACACGTCGAGCAACTGCAGCTCAAGCAGCAATGGCTCCAGCAGCTGCAGCTCGAGTAGCTGCGGATCCAGCGGCTGCGGTGGTTGTTCGAGCAGTTAGCCGGCTCAGCTGGCGCTTTCCGAGGGCGGATCGCCCAGGCCCAGCAGCTCCTCGATCTGCGACAGCGTCGCATCGTCCTTGACCACCGTGCGCAGCCAGGCGTGCAGCGGCATGTCGCCCCACTTTGCAGCACGTGCGGCGAGGTAGGCAACGGGGCTGTGCGGCTCGGTCTGGCGGAAGAACTCAGCCACATCGCGCAGCTGGTTCAACGCCTGGGCGCGCGTGCGGATGGGGCCGGAAACTACCGTCTCGATGACGGTGCCGGGGGTAGACTGCGCCGTCTGTTGCGGAGCGCCCTTCGCTTCCACTGCGGTTGGCTTGGGTTCCGGCTTGCCACCGAAGCGCTCCACCAACGCGCGCACCGCTTGCAAGGCTTCGCGCGCGGGGCGGAAACTCGGCGCGTGATCCCCTGCCCGTGCATCCAGAACGGATTCCAACCGCAACAGCGCGGCGCCGCAGCCGACCACATCGTCGTGCAGCGTCTTGTAGAACGCAGGCGGCGTGGCCCGCCGTGCGGATTCAAACTGCTCCTGCGTGATTTTTCCGCGCGACAGCTCGTCTGCCTGTTCCGGATCGCGGCGGATGGCTTCGACCAGGCTGGTCGCGACTTCCCAATCGATCAGGCTATAGCCGCCCTTGCCCGCCTCCACCAGCGGCACCTCGCAAATGAGCTGGCTCGAACGCGTGGCAAGCCACGCCATGCTGCCCGTGCGCGCTTCAGGATCGTCGGCTTCCGGCAGCGGATAGAGGTGCTCCCAGAACTGCTCGCACAATCCGGCGATCAATTCGTAGCCCTCGCGCAGGCCGGCAAAGCCACACTCCTTCGACAACGCCTCGGCCAACCATGCGGCCAGGCGCAGATCCTTCGTGCGGTTCTGCAGCAGCGACGTGCTTTCGGCGATGACGGCGCGCCAATCCGCTTCCTTGATCTCCGTGACCCACTCACCTTGATCGAGTGACGGGTCATCAAACCGGCGCGCATCCTGGATGCTGTCGAATTCTGCAGAGAAGAGCATGTCTTCGCCGCACGGTTGTGCCCCGGGCAGCGGAGCGAGCAATTGGTCAAACGGAAGAGTGGCCATGATCGAAAACGAAACCGGAATGCAATACGAAAATCAGGGCTTGCCGACGCGGCAATCCGCCAGCGCCAGCGTCAGGCCAACGAAGTGCCGGTTCAAGCAGTCCAGCGTGATGTCCTTGCTGGGCTTGTACGCCGCAAGCTTGTGATCGGGAAACAGCGCCTTGAGCGCGTCACGCTGATCGTCCTGGAACGGCGCGCCCACCTTCAGGTCTTCCGTCACGGCCAGCGTGTTCAGGCTGTCGTCGGACAACGGATAGACCTGGCCCTTGAAAACCAGGCGGCGACCGTCGTATTTCTTTGACGCGGTCGGCGCGTCCTTGAAATATTCGGTCAGCACCTGGCGGTACGAAACCTGCAACGGGGTGTCGTCCTGGGCGAAGGCGGGCGTGACGAGCAACGCGACCCCAGCACAAGCGGCGGCGAGGCGGAGCAGAGCGTTCATATCAGCGTGCGTGAATGTGACGTCCGCACGCGCGGGGCGGACGGTGGAGATGCTACGCAGGCTTGGGGCGGTTGGGGGCATTGTTTCTAAATCTTCATGTGTGGACGGGCCCATCGTAATTGAGGTCAAGGCGAGGTTTAGTTGGTCATTCTTGTCGCTGGACTTGAGCGGCACGGTTGGGCCGGGCAAGTCTTCATACCAGTAGGGGCTCTGCGGCTGCAGCTTCGATGCATTTCCCGTCATCTCGACCACTCATCATCGTTCTCCGCTCTGCCTGAGCTTGCCTGAGGCAGAGCGCTCCCCGGATTTCCGATGTGAAGCGCCGAAGTCCGCTGTCTTTGCCTGCTGCGTTGCCCTGGAGTCCCTTTTCTTTGGCAGTACGACAGCGGAACATCGGCCTCAAAGAACGGCCGTCGGGGCACAACGGTCCACACTCCGCTCTAAAACAACCGGCCCATCGGACCTCCGAGAGCGGCCTTCCGCCTTCGTGCAACGAAACGTGCAGCATTGAGGCTCCCACGCCAGGGCTCAGACCGTCGGCCATGCCCGTCAGAGGTCGAAATATTGGACCTCTGGCAGTGGAATGCCGCTGTTTGACACTTGCATTGCGAGGTCCACGGCTGGAATGCGCAGTTCAGAGGCGCATGTCGGGGGCTCGGATGCGTAGGCGGCTTGTCGCTAAGGAGCTACGGTGCTTTTCGGTGGCCCGCCATCGCAACCGCGCCTCCAGAATCCTAGGTGCATAGGCACACGGCTAAACGGCTTTAGACAATGCCTCGTTCAATGCATCGTGCGTGCCCCAGCGCCGCAAGAACTCGAGATTATCTTCTGCAGACAAGCGACCCTGCGCCCGATACACCATCGCGGTCATTACAGCGCCCGTTTGTACCGGGTGATCTTCTGGCTCGCCCAGGCCCGAATCACTCCCCCATTCTTTAGGAAACCGGGGCCACGCACATGTCATCTGGCTCATCATGTGGCAAGACGCCTCCATGAAGCCAGGCTTCTGCTCCAAGATGTACTGACGCCAACTGGGCTTACCGCAGTACGTCGTATATTCCTGCGGCAGATAACGCGGAATCTGCTTGTAGTTCGACGGCGCGTTTGGCGGAATCTGGTCGACCGTAGGGCCCTCCTCCATGTAGCGACGAATGTATTCCCACATGCCAGCCGCTTGCAGATCCCTGAACGGCAAAGTCGGCCCGACAAAGATCGCGTCCTCATCGGAATCACTTCCGCCCCCGTGAGAGGGAGGGCGATATAGCGCTATCGCCTGAACAGTCTCCTTATCCCCCCGTCGAACACCCTCGGGTTTCAGCAATGCGACGACCTTGTCCCAGTCGATCACCACATTGCCGCCGCAATAGCGTGGTCGCAATACGTATATCTTTCTTTTCAGTCGATTAAATCGAATTCTTCCACGCGCCAGCGTGAAGAATGCAGTGCGCATTCCGCCGACGAAGAACCACAGGTATAACAAGAATCCGCATCCAATAGCCAATGGGAAGAAAAGAAGCCACCCCATCCACAACAGAACCTTGTCTCCATCCCCTAAAGATGTTTTCACAAAAAAGAAAATAACTCCATCCGATATCAATGGATAAATGGCGAAACCAAACCACCACCATATCATTAACAACGCTGGAATCACGACAAAAAAGTTTCCAATGCCTGCTCGCCACTGCAGATCCCATCCTGGATTGCATATTTCGAGGTACGCATCGTTTTGCGCAAAAATGCATCTACCCGGGAGGCTCACGCCCTCCGCATCGCTGGGCTCGTCAACACGCCATTGGCGCTGCCCGTCAACATTGAGGTACTTGCGACCTTGCTCAGAGGAGCGACTTTTTTTTCGCGCGTAGGCGTTTTCACGTACAAACATTTTTTCCCACCTAAATTCCAGACTGCGCGTTCGCCAACTTCTGAAGCGTGTCGCCTAGATTGTTGTGTATTGGCTTTTTTCCCTTCCGCTTCAAGCTCAGTGGGTTGTCGCGCAGCCAAGTAATCCAGTCGTCCTCTTTGAGAAGCAGAACTGCAATGACCGCCACGACAGTAAGAACCGCGCCGATCAGACCCAGTACAGCAGCTACCGCCAGCAACGAGGCGTTTCCTATTGCAAAAACGGCAACGCCAGTGCTTACAACGGTAAAAACCGTACCAGCCACGCTTGCGATCTGAGCCGCCATCACTGCATAGTTTCCTCGTTGCCCCGACGTCCAAGCATCAATCCCATCAAAAAATGCCGAGATGAGCGCAGCGGGCAGCAGGAATTTGAACGCCGTCAGCCTTAGTCCCTTGAGTTGAAGGGCTTGCAACTCATCGAATGTCGCCTGCATGCCAGGCGTTGCGAACAGGTTGCGACCTTCAACTCCCTTGAATACGGTCTCCTCATAAGCCTTAGCCCTCCAATCCGCCAAGCTTCCGATACCTTGCAGAATATTGCCGACCAACTCCGCCCCGGTTCGGGCATCCATTTTCGTCTGGAATTGGGTGCCCTTGATGATCGCAAAACTCACATCCAACAAACCCGCCAGCGCGGCAGCGCGCGCATTCGGAGCCGCTTTGAAGGCATCAGCCCGGTTTGCTGCATTGGAAAGGCCTCGTTCGGCGTTTCGCAGTCGGTCTCGGTTTGCTTGAGACAGCGTCCCGGCGTACTGGGCCGCTGTTCGGCCGAGTGTAGTTAGACCAAGCGATACGAGATACCTGGTCAGCTTAGCCTCGACCTGCGGGACTGGAAGACCTTGAACAGTCTTCATCATCTTCACACTCATGAGCGACGCGATATGCAGCGGCCAAGCAAACTTGCGCAGCGCGGCGCTCTCGCTGATATTCGGAAAAGCTTCCATAAAGCCCAGCGCCTTGTCCCCCAGCGAAACTCGGGCGGCAAATGGCTTCAACTTGTCCGTGATAGCGTCAGCAAGACTTGTCGTTGGTTCAGCATTTGGCAGAGCCTGTGCAGGAGGCGATTCCTGCGTCAGCCCCTTCATCTGCTGGCGATAAGGCACATTATTGAAAGACAGCGTCTTGCCGAGCACGTTGTCATCCCATAGATCTACTTTCGCGAGCCAGGCCTTGCCCGCCTTGTTGGACTCCGTTCCGCTCATGCAGTGCGCTAACTCCAAACTCAGAGCCGCGCCGCCCCCCGGCTGGTTCACTGCCGTGTCTTTCGGGCTATATAGCGCAATCGCTTGCTTGAGCGACGCCGAGTCGAGCCAGGCAACCTGGTCGCGCCCCAGGTTCTCGCGCAACGCCTGCACGTTGTTGTACTCACTGCCTTGGGCCGCAATAATCGTTGCAGCGGAAGTCGAATCAAACAACTCTTTGAACTCTGCATCGCCCGCTGCGGCTGCCCGATCTCGCTCGGCTTGCTGGTTGCGGGCAATCGCCGCTTCGCGAATGGCCTCCTCCCTAGCGCGTGTCGCCTTGTCTGCATAGAACACCCCTGCGGGGCGCCGCATCTTGTTCCAATTATCAATATGCTCGCTAGCTTTTTGGATCGCTCCTTTCTTTACAAGATCACGCAAGCCTTGTGCACCTATGGCCGTTTGGTACACCCATTCATTGCTGACACTGCTATCAAACCCTGGAGAGCTTCTCGCCTGCCATGCTGTGTAGACGGTCTGCGCCTCGCCTTGCAAGTGGCCCAACTCCTGTGTGATACCCATCGCATCATCACACGCAACTACCGCACCGTGGTTCTGCTGCAAGAACGCAGCCATTTGCTTCAGACGGGCTGCATGGGCCTTCTCATAAGTCGGGCCAGTCCGCATAACCGTAGTTGTTTCATCAAAACCTGAAGCGTAACCGTCCAGCGTCATCTTCGGAGTCGAAACCTCCTCCTGGTAATCGCCCCAGCCGCGTTCCTGCGGCGTACTGCCCATCAAGCCATACAGCAAAGGATCCAGCGCATCTATTAACTTGGGGTTCGCCAACGCAGCAAACTCGGCCACTTGCCCATTGAGCAGTCCTGGTTGCGTCGTGTCGGGCTGACTCGTGTTGCCGTTTGCCCAGCCTGCCACATCGAACGATTTCATGTACGCGGCAGGATTGGCAGAAATCACGTTTTTGAAATGCTCATAGTCAATCGGATCTGGGCTAAACAGATACCAGAGCTTCTTCACTCGCTTCGCATCTCGGATCCACACCATGCTGTTGTTCGCTTGCCTGGAGTCGCGCGCACAAGCGATCTTCGGTGCCGTTTTCCCGGGCACAAACACATCGAACTCGGTCAGATACCCTTGTGGATGCACCACATAGCCCTTCCATTCATCGTCGGTGCAGATGAGAGGGCCTCGGTCAACGTGAACGTACAGATAGCCCGCACGGAGCAAGCGTACGTTATAAACCGCCGTTCCGATCGCAACACCAGCAGGTTTGGCCTGTAGTTGCCCAGCGGGACTCAGTTGCTTGAGCAACGCCATGTTTGCCTTCTGAGCGCTGTAAGCAACTGCGTATCGCGTGAACAAGATAGGCAGCCCCTTGCGATCGCAGTTGCTGCACGGCGTTGCACAGACTTTTTCAGCGGCCATGGAAATGCTTCCTCATGCAAATTGCTCGTAGTCTTCAAACAGGCTGGCAAAGCCTGCTTCGGGATCGTTACGCAGCGCTTGCAAAACACGTGCAAGCACGTCGCGCCACCGTGGGCTGTCCCAATCAATCGGTAAACCGGCCGCGCTGTCCCGTGCGCTTTGCAGAATCGGTCGCCAGCTGCACCAGATGAAGTCCTGCAGATTGGAGTCCACCAACCCCAGCTCCTGTCCCTTGCTTAACAACCGGGTCATGCTTGCCGCGTCCGGCTGTTTTTGAGCCGAGACCCCTCGCCGTGCCAACCTTGCCCATATGCGATTCCCAATCGGCGACGAATGGGCTGTCTGCCACTGGTCCGCGTTCATCAGACGGTTAAGCGGGGGCACGACGGTTTGCGTATCAGACGAAACGTTTCTCTGCGCTTTGAACCAGGTCGGCGCGGGAGAGGCGCTATCTTCTCTTGCAGACAAATCTGGCATGGGGCCCCATGGTTGCGTCAATGACCACCACGCCTGCGTTTGTCCCAGCCACACGTTCTGCTGCTCTGTCGACAGCCTCGGCCAGACACGTTGCATGACACGCGGATCCTGATAGCGAAACAGTCTTGCCGTGTGACTTCGCGGTACGTATTGCAATCCCAGCTGAGCAAGATGCTGGGCAAGCCGCGTAGCCGACTCTGGACTAAACAGGACAGCGCAGAAGTACTGCCTCGCCAATCGTTGACCCGCCTCCTTGCTAGCCTCCTCAAGCCAACGAGCCAGCGCGTCTCGCACGCGCGCCTGGGGCAAATTGTCGGAATCTGCATCGAGCAACAAGTGGTCGGGGAACGGCACAAGGCAAGGCGCCTCGTCCTCTCGGCCCGCGTAAAAGCTATCGGGAACGGCTTCCCTCTCGCTGATCGTCTCGGGCCACTGTTGAGGGTTGGCCGGGATTCGTGTATTTCTCGCCAGAATGATCCTAAGGCGATGATTCAAAAGGGAATTTCCGATCAAGATCGGATTTTGCGGCGTCATGCAGCACGAATCCGTATCAGATCGCCAAGCGCATCGGCGTCGCCCATTACAGGGCAGGAACGCTACTGAATCAGCAAAGGTGGCTGGTTGGTGCGCTGAGAGGCAGCTGGAGTTGACGAGACAGTCTTTCTGAGAGAGCTAACGGAACACGTTGAATCCCATCTACCGGGCTTGCAGAAACGTGGCAACCGAAAAAAATGGAGAGGGGCTATAGAGGGGAGCTCTTCACGGATAGGTTCGGTTGCCTCGTGGGTCAAAGGTGCGTTTGCCGTTCGCCCCCACATGGAGAACCTTCAACGGCAACAAGTCCTCCAGGTCTTCTGGCGTCATGAATTGTGTCCATCAAAATAGTGATGGACACAATCATCTGCCGCCTCCCGACTGGGGGCTACGTTTGGCTAAATTCGCGCTTACGTTGTACGTTTGCGTACGCCTTAGTACGGCAGCATCTCCCATCAGTACATTCAACGCGATGCCATGCGCTACAATGCGCGCATGTCACGTGCAACCCTAAGCATCTCGCTTCGGGCTGTGTTGCTGCTTCTTATCGTGTTGCTGCAGCTGCTGAGCCCACTTCTGCACGGCCATTTCGGAATTCCGAAACAGACTGGCCTGCACGTGCACACCGCGCTTTCTGGCGCGGTTGATTCTCATTTTCAATCCCTCGGATCTTCCCATCATCGAGCCTCCGCGCATGAGGGGTATGCTCTTGATCGCGAGCTGGCTCTGACGAGCAGGGAACCCTTTGAGGTTGATGTAGAGCCCTCGATCGGTCCATCGGATCTCGCCGGATTTCTTTGGGCTGCTGCGGGGCCTGGGTTATCGGCACTCACCTTTCTTCTGCTGGCAGCGCTTGCCTGTTCAGCCATATCACGCCCAGTCTTTCGGCCAGCACCAATTCGCGCGCGCTGGCGCGATCGCATCAATCGAACGCCTCCAGCGCAGGCTCCCCCACCGGCCTGCTGATCCTAAGCAGGCGGACGGCACGCGCGTCACGGTGCAGCAGAACACTCGTTGAGTTGATCTGCAACAGCCCCATCACGCCCACCGTAGCGATCATGAATTCGTTAGGAGCATTGGCTTCTGACCCATCACGTTCGCTCGACGCCACAAGGCGGTAGCTGCATTGCTATCCGCTGGCCATCCACTGTTCCTACATTCTTGTTCGCGTCGCCTCGAAGCGCCACGCCGCAGTCGGTGTTCGTGCCGCTTCGGGAGGCGACGCAGTTGGAGGATGACGCCGACAGCGTTGCCTTCGTGGATTGGAGTCAGGCATGTTTCTCAAACGAATTGTGGTGGTTGGCGCATCGATTGCACTGACCGCATTTCCTGTGCGTTGGGCTACTGCTCAACCGGCGGCACAGGCAGTGTCTCTGTCGGCCGAACAGGCGCGCGCACTGGGTGTGCGCTTTAGCTCGGTCGCAGCTTCTGGGGGCTTGGAAGTCGGCACCCACGCACGTGTCGTGTTCAAGCCGGATGCGCAATATGTGGTGGCGGCTCCGTACGCGGGCGTGGTGCCTCGCGCGCTGGTGTCACTGGGGCAGACCGTCCGCCCGAGTCAACCGCTGGCGAGTTTCCTGAGCCCGCAGCTCTTTGAAGCGAGCCGCGCGCTCACGGAGGCCAACTCGCAGGCGCGTTTGGCGCAGCAATCGCTCGCCCGCGATAAGGCGCTCTTTGATGACGGCATCATCGCCGGAAGCCGCTGGCAGGCAACGCAGGCGCGGGCCGCTGAGGCCAACGCCATGGCCATGGCGCGCCGGGCCGAACTGGCTTCCGCAGGTATCGCATTCGCTGGCGCGGGCGGCGAAGCGCAACTGATCGCGAATCATGGCGGCGTGGTGTCGGAGGTCAACGCTGTTCCGGGGGCGCGAGTTGAAGCGGCCGCGCCGCTTTTCCGGATCGTTGACCCGGCTGCGCTGGAGCTGGACCTGCTGGTTGGCCGCGATGTGCCTGTGCCAACCATAGGCGACCGCATCGAGATCGTGGCGCGTGGTGCAAGCGGTACGGTCATTGGCGTTGCGCCTTCGGGTGACGGTACGGCAGGGGTGCGCGTGCGGGCGTCGCTGGAGCGCTGTGGCGATCTGCGTGCCGGCGAGAGCGTCAACGTCACGCTCAAGCTGCGCGGCGCTACCGGCGCGGGCGCCTCGGGGCTGGTGCGGGTTCCGGCGGCCGCGTTGGCCTACGTGTCCGGCGTTCCGGGCGTGTTTGTCGCCACCGACAAAGGCTTCCGCTTCCAGGAGGTCGCCGTTGCCAGTACGGATGACGCCGTCGCTGTCGTGCGCGCCAATCTGCCCACAGGGACACGCGTAGCGGTTGCGGGCGTCGGTGCACTCAAGGGCTTGCTGGCGGGAGAACAATGATGCTGTCCCGCCTGATTGAGTTTTCTTTGCGCCAGCGTGTACTGGTGCTGATCGCGGCCGGCGTGCTTGCTGCCGCTGGCGTCTGGGCTTACCTGAACCTGCCGATTGATGCGTTTCCCGATATCTCGCCGACGCAGGTCAAGGTCGTGCTCAAGGTGCCGGGCATGACGCAGGAAGAAGTCGAGCAGCGTGTCTCGACGCCCATCGAGCAGGAACTGCTCGGCCTTCCGCATAAGACGATCGTGCGCTCGGTGTCCAAATACGGCATCAGCGACGTGACGGTCGATTTTGAAGAGGGTGTGGACGTCTACTGGGCACGCCAGCAAGTGTCGGAGCGCCTGGCAGGTCTTGCCCGCGACCTGCCGTCGACAGCCGTGGGTGGCCTAGCGCCGATCACCACGCCGCTGGGCGAGATGTTCATGTTCACCGTGGAGGGCGACGGCTACTCGCTGGCGGAGCGGCGCCGAGTGCTGGACTGGGTCATCCGGCCGGCGTTGCGCACCGTTCCTGGCGTGGCCGATGTCAACGCATTGGGTGGCGAGGTCCGCAGCTATGAGGTAACGCCCGATCCGGCACGCTTGCGTGCACGGGGGGTGACGCTGGAGCAGCTGCGCCAGGCGCTGGATGCCAACAATCGCAACGATGGTGCGGGCCGGCTTGATCGCGGTGACGAGCACTGGGTGGTCCGCGTGGAAGGCGGCGTGCGCGGGCTCGACGATCTGCGAGCGATTGTCGTGGTGCCAGCGCAGAGTCCGGCGTCCAACCCTGCCGTCACCGTGGGCGATGTGGCCACCGTGCAGCTGGGTGAGGCGACCCGCAACGGCGCCGTCAGCAAGGATGGCAACGGTGAGGTAGTCGAAGGGCTGGTGCTGGGCCTGCGCGGCAGCGATGCCCGCAAGCTGGTCGAGGCGGTACAGGAACGGTTGGACACGCTTGGCCCTCAACTGCCCAAGGGCATGTCGGCACACGTGTTCTACAACCGTGGCGAGCTGGTGACACGCGCAGCCAACACGGTGGTGCGTGCGCTGATTGAAGCCAGCGTGTTGGTGGTCATCACGCTGTACCTGTTCCTGGGCGGTGTGCGGGCGGCGCTGGTGGTGGCGGCCACGCTGCCGCTGTCGATGCTGGCGACCTTCCTGCTGATGCGCTACGTGGGCCTGACCGCCAACCTGATGAGCCTGGGTGGACTGGCCATTGCTCTGGGCATGCTGGTGGATGCGGCGGTCGTTGTGGTGGAGAACATTGAGACCGCCATGGCGCGTGCCCAAGACCACAAGACCGATCCAGCGCTGCGCGGGGCCGTGATCCGTCACGCAGTGGCTACCGTTGCGGTGCCGATGCTCTCCGGCGTTTCCATCATCGCCATCGTGTTCCTGCCGCTGTTGTCATTGCAGGGGCTGGAGGGCAAGTTGTTCGGGCCGGTGGCGCTGACCATCATGCTGGCACTGGCCTCGTCTGTGGTGATCGCCTTTACGGTCGTGCCGGCGTTGGCCTCCATGCTGCTGCTCGCGCATGCGGATGAGGCGCCTTGGCTGATGCGCAAGGTGGCGGGTGGCTTTGCCCGCCTGCAGGCCTGGACCACGGCGCGCCGCCGCATCGTGTTTGGCGTGGCGGGGGCGGCGCTGGTCGTGGCCGTGGTGCTGTACATGTCAGTCGGCAAGACGTTCATGCCGACCATGGACGAAGGCGATCTGATTGTGCTGTTGCAAAAGGCGCCGTCTGTTTCCCTGGCAGCATCGCTGGACCTGGACCAACGCGTGCAGCAAACGCTGCTCAAAGAGGTGCCCGAGATCCGCTCCATCGTGGCGCGCACCGGCTCCGACGACCTGGGCCTGGACCCGATGGGTCTGAATGAGACCGACACCTTCCTGGTGCTCAAGCCCAAGGACCAGTGGCGCGGCAGCAAGGAGGACATCGCGACAGCCATTCGTCACGTGATGGAGCGCTTTCCCGGCGTGATCTATGGCTTCACGCAGCCGATCGAGATGCGCGTGTCGGAGATGCTGACCGGTACGCGCGGGGATATCGCCATCAAGCTCTTCGGCAGCGATCTCGCCGCTATTGACGCGGCCGCACAGGCCATTGCTGCCAAGGTGCGCTCCATCCGTGGCGCCGCCGAGGTGATCGCGCCCAGCAACAGTGGTGTGCAGTACCTGAAGGTCTCGCTGGATCGCGCGGCAGTCGGCCACGCTGGCTTTACCGGAGATGCCCTGCAAACGCAGTTGCGAGCCCTGATCGAAGGTGACCGGATTGGCGTAGTGCCCGAAGGCATTATGCGTACACCGCTGATCCTGCGCGGCGGAGCGGGCCTGCGCCAAGCGCCGGAGAACCTCACCGGCCTCCTGGTGACGGCGCCAGATGGCAAAACTTGGCCGCTCTCGTCTCTGGCCCGCATCGAACGCGTGGACGGGCCGGTGCGCATCAATCATGAAGACGGAGCCCGGTTTGCTGTGATCCAGGCCAACGTTGAAGGCCGGGATCTGGCCGGCTTTGTGCAGGAAGCACAGGGTGCGGTTGGCAGCATCAGCACGCTGCCGAAAGGACTGCGTGTTGTCTGGGGCGGCCAGTTCGAGAATCAGCAACGTGCGGCGGCGCGTCTAGCACTGGTCGTGCCGCTGGCCTTGGGCGCCATCTTTCTGCTGCTGATGCTCACGTTCCGCTCGGTGCGGCAGGCGGTGCTGGTCGTCGCGAACATTCCGTTTGCCCTCGTAGGCGGCATCGCCGCGCTGCGGATATCGGGCGAGTACCTGTCGGTGCCGGCCTCCGTCGGCTTTATCGCGCTGCTCGGGATCGCGGTGCTCAATGGTGTGGTGCTGGTCTCGCACTTCAACACCTTGCTGGAGTCGGGCTCAAGCATGGCGGAAACCGTGCGTGTGGGCGTGCAAGACCGCCTGCGGCCGGTGCTGATGACAGCCTGCATTACCGCACTGGGAATGATTCCGCTGCTATTGGCCAGCGGGCCAGGGTCGGAGATTCAACGCCCGCTGGCGATCGTAGTGTCGGGCGGGTTGCTTTCTTCGACGGCACTGACGCTGCTCCTGCTCCCCTTGCTGTTTGAACGCTTTGGTATGCCCCGGGCCCGGACGGCCGACGGGCAGGGAGATTTGCAATGAGGTTGAACATGTTTCGCTTCGCATTGGCCGGAGCCGGCGTGATGCTGCTTTGCGGCACCGCCGCGCAAGCGCAGAACACGCCGGGCTACCTACCCGCTGAGAGCTCGGTGCGTGAAGCGGTGGCGCAATCGCCCGAGGTGATGACGGCCGAAGCCCGGCGCGATGCCACGCTGGCCCGTGCCGAAGGCATTCGAGCGGGGACGGCCGAGACTGTGGTGAGAGCGATCGGACAGGGGCGTCAGGTCCGAGATCCATCTGAGCGACATGCCGAAGGGCAGATCGCCGTGGAGCGGCCGTTGAGGCTGTGGGGCAAGGCTCAAGCCGATGGCCAGCTTGCTGATGCGGCGGCCGAGGCTGGGCAACTTGCGGTGAAGGACGCACGCCACGAAGCATCGCGGCAGATCCTCTCGCTGTGGTTTGCTGCTGTGCGGGCAGGGCAAGCACGCCAGGCCGCTCAGGAGAATGCCCGGGCTGCGGCCGAGTTGGCGACGCTGACGGCCCGCCGGGTCCAGTTGGGTGACGCTTCGCGCTTGGACGGTGAACTGGCAGCAGCTGACCAGGCTCGCATGCAAGCCGCACTGGCGACGGCCGCTGCAGCCGAACAGGCCGCGCAGGCGGAACTGCAGGCCCGTTTTCCGGGGTTGCCCCGGCCCATGATGGCCGCTGACACCGCGCTGCCTGTGTTGCCGCAGGACCCACCGGAACGATTGCGCACGCAGTACATACAGGACAGCCACGAGTACCGGCTTGCCATGGCGGAAGAGGTGCAGGCACAGCAGATGGCCAAGCGTGCAGATCTGGAGCGCCGGCCCGATCCCACCGTCGGCATGTTCGTATCGGTGGAGCGTGGTGGTGCGGAACGCATCATGGGAGTGAGCGTGGCGATGCCGCTCGGCTCTGCGCATCGCCGTACTGCCGCAGCAGCGGCCGCGGCCGATGCGGAAGCTGCAGCTCGCCGCAGACTCGGTGCAGAACGACGCCTGGGTGCGGAATTCGACGTGCTCTATCGTGACTTGCAAGGCAAAGGGGGAGCCGCGCAGGCACAGATCGAAGCGGCTACGTTACAGAGATGCGCAGCCGATCGCGCCACCCGCGCGTTTCGCGCCGGCGAGTCCGGCTTGACCGAGCTGTTGGTGGCACGCCGCAGCCTTGCCGACGCAGTGTTGGCCGAGCGGCTCGCTCGGGTGAACGTACTGGAGGCGGACAGCCGGCTCCAGCTGGATCTGCATCGCATGTGGGATTTCGATGACTGATCTTGAGCAACACCTTACATGCCCCATGAATAGATAGCGATAACCATCAACGTGGGTGCGTTCGCAACGACCGAAGCAGCGGCGTACTCCACGTGTCCTAACGTAGATGAATCATGCGACATCCCGAAGACCTCGATCTCAAGATCGACCTGGATACCGAAGACAGTGCGACCAACCAGGCAGCCGCACGGCGCACCACGCTGGTGAGCGTGGGCGTCAACCTGAGCTTGACCGTTGCACAAGTCGTGGCGGGCATCCTGGCCGGCTCCCAGGCGTTGGTGGCCGATGCCATCCACTCGTTGTCCGATTTGATCTCGGACTTCGTTGTGCTGTTTGCCAGCCACCACAGCCAGAAAGGACCGGATGCAACTCACCACTATGGCCACCAGCGCTTCGAGAACGCCGCGTCGCTAGTGCTCGGCTTGCTATTGCTGGCCGTCGGCGTCGGCATGCTTTGGAATGCAGTGGTGAAGCTGGAGCACCCCGAGGCCATTCAGCCAGTCAAGCTCATCGGCCTGTGGGTCGCTCTCGGGGCGCTGGCGGCAAAGGAGCTGCTGTTCCGCTACATGCTGGCCGTTGCCGAGCGTGTGCGCTCCAGCATGCTGGTCGCCAACGCCTGGCACGCACGCTCGGACGCCGCCTCGTCGCTGGTGGTGGCGCTCGGCATTGTGGGCAATGTGTTCGGCTACCGCCTGCTTGATCCTGTGGCTGCCCTGATCGTCGGCCTGATGGTGACGCGCATGGGTTGGCACTTCGGGTGGGAGGCGCTGCACGATCTCATGGACCGTGCCGTCGACCAGGAAACCGTTGAGGCGATCCACCAAACGATGCTGGAAACGCCGGGCGTGCACGGCGTACACGACGTCAAGACCCGCCGCATGGGCGACATGATCCTGGTCGATGTCCACCTGGAAGTCGATGCGCGTGCCAACGTGAGACAAGGCCACGACATTGCATTGGAAGCGCGGCGCCGCGTCATGCTGCGCCGCGATGTGCTCAACGTAATGACCCACGTGGACCCTGTGGAGGCACCGACCTAAACGTGTTTTCCTTTTTGATCTGCAACAACTGTTTTCCGTATCGCGGCGGCGATCGATCAGAAGTCGCTGCTCCGTAACGGGGCATGCGAGTACATAGATGTTGTACTGCGCAGCCATGATTCACACACTCCAATTTCTAGGTGGTTTTATGCGCTCTGAACAGAAGTACTCCCTTGCCATGCGATCCCTGCATTGGCTGGTATTCCTGGCCGTCACGATTGCCGTGGTGGCGATCGAGATCCACGACTTTTTTCCCAAAGGCAGCACCGCGCGCACCGCGGCATTTGCGGTTCATCAGACCGCGGGGCTGTCCGTGCTCGCGTTGATGGTGCTGCGTTTATTTGTCCGCTGGGGAACCCAGCCGCCGGCACCGGTCCCTGGCCCACAACTGCTGCAGCGTGCAGCATGCCTCACGCATGGCGTGCTCTACCTGTTGATGGTCGGGATGCCCATTCTTGGCGTGCTGGCGCTGGCCTGGGGTGGTAAGCCGATTCAGCCGTTCGGGCTGACTTTGACGCTCCCCCTTTTGCAGGACAAGAGCTTGGCGAGCCTCAGCAAGGAGGTGCATGAGTCAGGTGCCACGCTCGTGTACATCTTTGTTGGGCTGCATGCGGCCGCAGCGCTCTGGCATGAGTTCATGCTGAAAGACCGATTGTTGCGTCGCATGATCTAGCGCAGCAAACGGTTCTTCCAGGTCGCTATTCGTGCAGGCCCATCGTTCATGGAATCCGGCTTCCGTCATCTCAATATAGCGCTGCTCGCTGTCTCGGCCGCGACGCTGGCGGCCGGATTGTTGGCGCGCTACCTGCGGGCCGACCAAGATAAGCCGACCCGCTATCATAAGCCTCTCGGTGATGAAGGCGGCGCTTGTTATTTCGTTTGGTAATTAGGCGTCAGGCCGGTTTTGGCCGCTGGCCAGCGCGTCCAACTGGCGCTTTCTTCAACACATCTACCAACCGGCGCGTCGTTGCCGCCTCGGTCTCGGCGCGCTCAGCGCGTCGCAGCGCTTCCTGCAGCTGCAACTGAGTCTGCGCCAGTTGATCGGCCGCCGCGCGCAGCTGAGCCACGGCGGCGTCTGCCTGCTGCTGCGCCCCGCCCAGTTCCGCGCGCAAGGCGCCGATCGCGTTGGCGTGCTGAACAGCCGCCTGCTGTATCTCGGCCCGAGTGGCCACAAGCTGCGCGCGCAGTTCTTCCGCCAGCTTCTCGCTCTTCTGGCGAGCGGTACGCTCCTGGTCGATCTCGCGCAGTGCTCGCTTCTCGTGACTGGCCGCGCGCATGTCGGCTGCGTCAGCACGTTCCCGTTCACGCTCAAGCTGAGCGCCGAACTCGGTCCGCAGCTCCGTCAACTGCCGTGTCGCTTCATCCAGTTGCCGGCGGGCCTCCTGCAGACGGGCATCGGTCGCGGCATGGGCTTGGCGTTCGGTGGACAGCGCCTCCTGCTGCTCCGTGAGCTGTGCGCGAACGGCATCGAGCTGCGTCTGGGTCGCTGCCGTCGCCTGCCGGGCAGCTTCCGATTCGGCGGCCGCCTGGTCACGTGCCGTCTCGGCAGCGTGCACCTGGTGGCGCGCTTCGGCCCGTAGCGCGGCAAGTTCACCGGTCGCGGCCGACGAGGCGGCCTGCCAGATCGTCAGCACGGCCTCGGCCGCGACCTGCTTCATGGCGTCGGGGAGCTCCGGGTGGTCGATCTTGACGCGCGTCTTTTCCCGCAAGTCCTGCCAGAAGCGGTTCAGCACGTCGGTCGGCGTGCTCATGCTGCCCTTGCGCACCAGGCTGTAGAGCTTGTTGGCCGTCGGCGTGACGCCGTAGCGAAAAAACAGCAGCGCACAGACCTCCCGGTAAAGCTCGCGGGTATCGGTGAAACGGCCGCGCAGCGCGGCGATATCGGCTTGCAGGGCTTGGTCTTCCACAGTGGAAGCGGGGTCGAGCGTCATGGTCGCGGGCTTTGTTTGCGTCTTGGAAGAAAAATAATACAACGTAAACCGATTGATTCCCTATTATCCGCCGCAGTCTTTAGACATAATGGCGCTTCTGTCTAGTGATCATGTCACAGTGGCCCGGCCTAACGCGTCTCGCTCAAAGTGACTTGGCGGACAGTTGATTGCGCGGCGTTCAATCACTATGATTGGTTTTTAATCACAATGATTTGCCTGTGCTATAGCCGATGAGCCTCAACATGCCCTCCCCAATGAAAGACACTGCCTGGGATCGCCTTGAGAACGCCATCAAGGAGGACCGTCCCCTGCAACCGATCCGCAAGCTCGTCATCAGGGGCTCGGTCGATGTGGTGTTCCGGCGCGCGGACACGCCCGCACTCGTGGTAGCCGGTGAAAGTGCCGACGCGGTGGCGGCGGTCCGGACCGAGTACAAAGGCGACAAGCTGGTCATCGAGCGCGAAGGCGTATCGATCAGCTTTGGCAGCGGCCACATGACTTTCCACGGCACGGTCGGCTCGGTGGTGATGGGCGACATCGTGAACGGCCAAGCCACCGGGCAGACGGTTTCGCTTCGCCAGCCTCGCGCGGTGGTGAGCCTCGCGCTGCCCGAGTCCCCCGCGGTCAAGATCAAGGGCAGCGGCGACGTCACCTTGCTCGATCTGCGGCAAGATGCCCTGGACCTGGAGATTCAGGGTTCGGGCGACATCACCGTCTCCGGCGAGGTCACCCGCCTGCACGTGCAGGTCGCGGGCTCCGGCGATGTCGATGCCAGCGAGCTGATCGCCGAGTCGGCCGACCTGTCAGTAGCGGGTTCCGGCGACATCGAGGCCTTCGTGCGCTCCGACGTGCGCGCCCGCGTCGCGGGCTCCGGAGACATCGTCGTGCGGGGCAACCCGCCGCGCCGGGACGACCGGGTGGCCGGCTCCGGCAAGATCAAATTCCGCTGACGGCGCCGGGCACTTCGCCCGACTGTATTGACCCGATTTCAGGAGGACGCCATGTCCAAGACCGAAACCCGCGTATTGACCGCCCACGTCCCGGTGCCGCTGGCCGAAAAGGTTGACCAACTGGCCGACCGCCTCGAACGCTCGCGCGGCTGGATCATGAAGCAGGCGCTGTCTGCCTGGATTGCCCAGGAAGAGGAGCGCGATCGCCTCACCCGTGAGGCACTGGCCGATGTGGACGCCGGCCGCGTCATCGGTCACCAAGCGGTGCAGGCCTGGGCGGACAGCCTGGGCACCGGTGAACCGCTGGCGGTGCCGCGCTGATGGAACTGCAGTGGACTGGAAAGGCGCAGGAAGACCTCGCACGCCTGTACGAGTTTCTCGCCCCGGTGAACCAGCCAGCGGCAGCGCGCGCAGTGCAGGCGTTGATCAAGGCGCCAGAGACCCTGTTGACCAATCCGCGCGTGGGTGAGCAACTGTTCCAATTCGAGCCACGCGAAGTACGGCGCATCCTCGTCGGCCAGTATGAGATGCGCTACGAGATCCAGGGCGACACCATCTACGTGCTGCGGCTGTGGCACACCCGCGAAGACCGATAACAGGAGGCAAGACCATGCTGGAGTACCGGCTGACGCCGAACCATGCCGGCGTCGCGTTGTGGGGCGATTTCGCGGCGCTGGAACGGCTGCATGGTTTCATCCACTACGTCGTGCAGGAAAGCGTCTACATCGAGGACAAGGAGGGTTTTGTGCTCGGCCTCGCGTACGACGTACGCAAAGCCTACTCGGGGCAGCGCAGCGTCGACCATCGCGGCGACACCAAGGACGACCGCTGCCGCATTTACGGCGTCGAAGTCCTGTGGCCGGTGCTCCTGACCCAGGTCGGCGTGCTGCGCCAGGCCATGGCCTTCGTCCCGACCAACAAGCTCGACCAGGCGATCATGTTCGAGTTGGAGCACGTGGTCGAATCGGCAGTACGCGCCGCCACGCCGGTGTTGGCCGATGAAGTCATCCACCGCACACGGTCCGCCTCGAACGCGACCTACGTGCACCTGGAGAGCGTGCTCGATAGCCGCTGTCGGTACTTCATTGCGCTGCCGCCCAAACAGCGCCTCAAGATGCTGCCCAAGGTGATGGCGACATTCGATCCGATGTATGGATACCTGGCCAAGTCGGATGTCACGATGCGCCCCGATGTCATCCCGCCCACCGCCTTCATCGACAGCGATGAAGACTGGCCGGACTTCGAGTGGTGATGCACATGCAGTCCATTCCGGCTGACCTGACCGCACCTCTTCATTGATGACCCAGCTTGTTCCTTCGTTCAACGGCCCCGCACAGGCCATCGAGCAGTTGCGCATCCCGCCGGTACTATCGGGGGCCAACGGCGGCAACCGTGCGCGCGCAGGCACCCGCCAAATCACGGCGGACGATGATCTGTCCGCCGTTGCTGCGTGGCTCGCACGCTATGCCGCGGTTCCAGGCACGGTTGCGACCTATCGCAAGGAAGCCGAGCGCCTGATGTTGTGGGCGATCCTGCAGCACGGCAAGCCGCTGTCCTCGCTCACGCACGAAGACCTGTTGGTGTATGAGCGCTTCCTGGCCGACCCGCAGCCGGCATGGCGCTGGGTCATGGCCTCGCGCAAGAAGCTGGCGCGAACATCGCCCGATTGGCGCCCGTTTGCCGGCCCGCTGTCGCCCACGAGCGTGCGGCATGCGATGACGATCCTCAACGCGCTGTTCGCTTGGCTCGTCGAAGCGGGGTATCTGGCCGGCAATCCGTTGTCGCTCGCACGCCGGCGCGGCACCAAGGCGCCGCCGCGCGTGACGCGGTACCTGACGCACGACCTTTGGGATACCGTTCGAGCCACGATCGAGACGATGCCCGTCACGACCGAACGCGACCGGCTGCATGCGGCCCGTTGCCGGTGGCTGTTCTCGGTCTTGTACCTCGCCGGCCTGCGTGCGGCGGAAATCGCCAGTACGCCGATGGGCGCGGTGTTCTGCCGACGCGATGCCACTGGCGTCGAGCGCTGGTGGATCGAGGTCAAGGGCAAGGGCGACAAGACACGACTGGTCCCTGCCACCGACGAACTGATCGCGGAACTGGCACGCTACCGGCGCATCTGTGGCTTGCCGCCGTCGCCGCAGGCCGGTGAAACGCGCCCTTTGCTGCTGCCCGTGATCAGACCGGAAAAGCCGCTCTCGCGCGCGGCGATTCACTTGATCGTCAAAGAGGTGTTCAAGCTGGCGGCTGACCGGCTGCGGTCTCAGGGGCCTGAGTTCAACGTGCAGGCGGATCGGCTGGCCAGCGCATCGTCCCACTGGCTGCGCCATACCGCCGGCACCCACATGACCGACAGCCATGTCGACCTGCGTTTCGTGCGCGACAACCTCGGCCACGCGTCGCTCACCACGACCAGCATCTACCTGCACACCGAAGAGGATCTGCGCCACGCGGCGACGCAGGCGAACCACCGGCTGGGCTGGGGCACCTAAGGGGGTAGTCGTCCTTTCCGTGCAAAATCTGGCGGTTTAGGTGGGATTTCCCTTTCAGATCAACGGCTTGGGAATTCAGCATTTTCCTGGGCGCTGTCCTTTTCGTGCGAAATCTGGCGGTTTCCCTGCGTCGTGGCGACACGGCTCGGCGCTGCAGGTGCCATATTCACTGCGCAGTAAATAAGCCGGTTTCAGCGAAAGTTGGGCCACCGTCTCACTTCGGAGCGCCGGGCGGAGGCGGACATCATCAGTTTGCCGCATCGGCCAGGCCGAGCCTCGCCCGATATTCAGTCAACAACACCTGCTGGGCTTCGAGTCGGGCGTTGCCCTTGGCCAACTCGCCGGCCAGGCGTTCGCGTTCGGCGCGTTCGGTGGCTAGTTCATCCGCCTGCTGTTGCGCCGCAGATCGCAGCGCATCTCGTTCCGCTTCGGTGCGCGCTTGATCGACGCGCGCTTGGTTCAGGTTGACGCGAGCCTGTTCTGCCTGCGTTTCCAATTCTCGGATGCGTTTGCCCGAGGCGGCAAGTTCCGCGACCAGCCGAGCGCTGTCCTTGTTCAGTTGCGTGATCTCCCCCTGCTTGATGATCAGCGTCTGATTGGCCTGTCGGGCTTCCGCCTGCAGTTGCTGGACCTGCTGCTCATGCCGGCGCGCATCCTGATCGCGCTGTTCCCTGCTGGCATTGCGGAAGTGCTCCAGTGATTGATGAGCGTGCTGTAGCTTGTCCTCCAGCGAGCGCCGAAAACTTTCATGTTCTGCCAACCGGGTGCCGAGGTCCTGGACCTGCTGTGCCGAGCGTTCAGCCTCAATCGCGCGCTGCTGCAGCGCTGTCTGCGTGTCAGCGTGCGCGGCCCGCACGCTGGCGAGTGTGCTCTGCGCCTGTTCCAGTTCGGCGCGAAGTGCGACCACATCCGTGGCCAGCTTGTCGACTTCGGCACGAACGAGCTGGCGCTGGGCCGTGGCGGCCGCCGCCTGCTGATCGACCACCGCCTGCGCTTCTTCATGCAACCGCGCCGCCAATCTGCCCACCAGATCCAGGATGGCGTCGGAGGTCGAGCCAGCGCGGTTCAGCGCCGCGCCTTCCTCTTCTTCCAGCTCCTTGAGATAGCGATGGATCGTCGTTTTCGAGCCGGTGTTGCCCAGCGCGATACGTATTGCATCGATGGACGGGTGGTGTCCCTGCGCCAGAAGTGAATCGCGGGCGCGTTTAACATCGAGGCGACTCAGTCCGGCCCGGGCCATGGTGCTCCTACAATTTGATACCGTATTACGTACTATGTATATACGTACCAAATTGCGGCGTCAACGTGGATCGCTGGTTCTTGAATCTAATACGTGATAATGGCGGATTATCACGTGTGAGAGGTGTCATGGCGCCCTGGTGGTCCCCAATCCGGTACGAAACGCGCCGGATGTAGTGATGAAGGCCGCGTATTCTCGGTGCTGCCCAATTGCGGGACGGGGCAGTTGGCCTACCGCGATTGCCGGTGCCTTCTGAAGCCACCCGGGGGTATTTGCATGCGCGAGCCGTATACAGGGCAACCACCAAGGAGATCAGCAATGGCCGACCTCGACCAATGGCTCGCCGACGCAGCCAGGATCACCCATGAAGCACCGTCTGCGGTAAGTACCGCGCGCATCCAGCAACGGCTCGCAGCCGAGCCCGCGCCCGACGTGCTGGTCGCCCGCTATGATGCGCGGCGTGCCATGCTGTGCGCCGCCATCGCTGCGCTGGTGGCCTTCACGGTGATCGACCGCGTGGCGACCGCCGTCTTGAACAAGCCGGGCCCAACCTGGGTTGCCACACCGTCTGCCGCTTCTCCGTTTGGCCTGCTGATCGGTGAATGATGACGCCACGCACCCGACGTCTTTCCCTCTCAACGCTAGCCGGCGCTCTGGTGGGGGTGGCCATTGCCGGCGCCGTCGTCTTCCTGTCGCACCCATCGCAGGAGCACCGGACCGACCTGCACGAGATGCTCCACGAGGCGGTGCCGCTGGACGCCAACGAGCGTGAAATTCTCGACATGAAGGAACAGGCCTTCGCCCAACGCCGCCGGGAGATCGAAACCCGGCTGCGCACGGCCAACGGTCAACTCGCTGACGCGATTGCCAAGAATCCCACGTGGTCGCCAGAGGTCGAGGCGGCCACCCAGGAAGTGGAACGCGCGGCTGCCGATTTGCAGCGGGCCACGCTGGTCCACGTTTTCGAGATGCGCGCGGGCCTGAAGCCCGAGCACCGGCCTGCTTATGACCGCGTGCTGGTTGATGCGCTTCGCCGTGGTTCGCAGTGACCAGTACGGAAGCGGACGGCGTGCTCGCCCGGCGCGCCGCTCGGGGAGATCACCATGCGTTTGGCATCCTGGTGCGGCGGCATAGCCCCGCCCTGGCGCAGGCTGGCCGCAGCTTTGGCATTCCGGAAACCGATATCGACGATGTCGTGCAGGACACCTTTGTTGCAGCTTGGCGCGCGCTGGGGGACTACGACGAGGCTCGACCGTTCCGTGCCTGGCTGTTCCACATCGGGCTCAACAAGATGCGTGACCTGCGCCGTTTCCGGCGCGTGCGGCACTTCCTGTTCGGCGCGGAGGATCTGACGGACCCCGAACGCCCTGCCTTGGCCGATCCAGACCCGGGCCCGGAGCGCCGTGCTTCTGCCCGGCGCGAATTGGCACGCGTCGTGGCTGTCCTGGACGGGCTCGATGCGAACTCGCGGGAAGCCATTGTTTTGACCGCCATCGTCGGCATGTCGCAGCCGGAGGCGGCTGCCGCACTTGGCATGACGCCGAAGGCCATTGAGGGGCGCATTGGCCGCGCCCGTGCCAAGCTGGCTGCCTTGATCGACGCCCGCAGCACCGAATAATTTCGACGGGCGCGAGGGGGTGCCGCGCTGGGCGCCGTATTGACCAATCTGTGCCGTCTTCGGCTTCTGCTTCCCTCAAGAAATCCGGCGATGACCCGCGTGTCCTCTTTCCATACCCTCAGCGTGCTTGCCGCATCGCTGGCCTTGTCCGCCGCATCTGGTTGGGCGGCCGAGGCACCGCCCTTTACAGAATTGCTGCAGCAGTCGCTCGCCCACGCGCCCGCGATGCGCGTGCAGGCCGCCAACGTCTTGGCCGCTGGCGCCGATGCCGCCCAGGCGCGCGCGTGGCCCAACCCTCGTGCGGAGTCGGTGTTCGAGAATCTGGGGGCTCCGCAGAGCGATGGCGTGAGCCAGCGCCAGAACACCTTTTCCATCACACAGCCGATTGAGATCGGCGGCAAGCGTGGCGCACGCATCGAAGCCGGGCAGCGCGGCTTCGCCGCCGCACAAGCGCGCGAGCATCAAACGCAGATCGCGTACGCGGCTGAATTGGCGACCGCCTATGCGACGGCAGAGGCCATGCTGGCGCGAAAGTCCTTGGCTGCGGAAGACCTCGGGCGCGCGCGCGAGGAGCTTCGCGTGGCCCGCGCGCTAGTCCAATCCGGCAAGGAAGCTGCGTTGCGCGTGTCCCAGGCGCAAGCCAGCGTCGCCGCCGCCACTGCGGCTGAACATGCGGCTGGCGCGGACGCGACGCAAGCGCTGGAGCAGTTGGCTGCCTTGGCCGGCTCTGACGAGCCCTACACCCGTCTGGCTGGCTCGCTTCTGTCCACATCGGCGGCACCTCCCGCCTCGTCGGGCGCGGCGGACGAAGCCCCCGCTGTCGTCACGGCGCAAGCCGAGCGAGACGTGATAAGCGCCCAGGTCGAGGTCGAGCGCAAGAAGTGGGTTCCCGAGGTTGGCGTCAGCGCAGGCGTGCGCCGCTACGGCTGGACGAATGCCAGTGGCTACGTCGTGGGCCTGTCGGCCACGATTCCACTGTTTGACCAGAACACGCACGCGGTGACCGCTGCGGTCGAGCGTGCCGCCGCCGCAGAAGCCAGGCTGGACACCGTGCGCCTGGAAGCATCTGCGGCAAAACGATCCGCCCAGGCTCAGGCTGCGGCTTCGGAAAAACGCCTCGCCGCAGCGGCGGAAGGCGAACGCGCAGCCGCCGAAGCCTATCGCCTGGGCCGTCTCGGCTACGACGCCGGCAAGACCCCGTTGATTGAACTGCTCGCCGTCCGGCGCGCGTTGTTTGAAGCAAGGCAACTCACGATTGACGCGCGCCTCGCGCGCGTACGCGCGTTGGCCGCACTGGCACAGGCTGACGGCCGCCTGGCTTTTGAGGAAGCTCGATGATGAAAGACAACCTCCGCTCGGCCAACTGGCCGCTGATCGCCGGGATTGCCGGGGTGGCCGCCCTGGTGGGGTTCGGTGTGGCGCGCGGGCTTGTGCCCAGTCATTCTGCGGCGCCAGCGGCCAAGACAGCCGCCGCGCCCGAAAAAGCCGCCCCCACTGAGGTCAAGGTTCCCCTCGAATACCTGGCCACCGCCAACATCGCGGTCGAGCCGGTGGCCACGGCTGGCGTGGGCGCGGAGATCCTTGCGCCCGCCACGGTGGTCGCCGCGCCGGGCAGCGAGGCCGTGATCATTGCCCGCGCGTCGGGTGCTGTCCAGCGGATCAACCGCCGGCTTGGTGAGGTCGTGCGTGCGGGCGACGTGCTGGCCCTGGTGGACAGCCCGGAGGCGGCCGCGATGGCTGCAGAGCGCCGGGTGGCCGCCGCCAGGGCCGATTTGGCGCGCAAGACCTACGCACGAGAAGCCGCACTGTACGAGCAAGGCGTCACGCCGCGTCAGGAGATGGAAGCGGCCAAGGCCGCGCTCGAAGTCGCCAATGCCGAGGCGCAGCGCGCAGCGACCGTGGCGCAATCCGCGCATCTTGCCAGCGACGGTCGCTCGGTCGCGGTGACCAGCCCCATTGCCGGCAGGGTGACGGCGCAATCCGTCACGCTGGGCGCCTTCGTGCAGCCTCAGGCCGAACTGTTCCGGGTCGCAGGCAGCGGCACGGCACAGGTGGAGGCTTCGGTCACGGCCGCTGATACCGCCCGCGTGGCGGCCGGCGACACTGCGGTGATCTTGCTGGGCAGCGGCTCGCCCGTGCCCGCCGTGGTGCACTCGGTGACGCCGACGGTGAACAGCAGCGCCCGCACCGCGACTGTGGTCCTGACGCCCACGCAAGCGCTGGACAAGCTGGTGATCGGCGAAGGCGTGCAGGTGCGCCTGCAAACGCGCACGAGCGGCCCCGCTGCCCTGTCGGTGCCGGAGGATGCCGTGCAGAACCTGGACGGGCGCGACGTGTTGTTCGTTCGCACGCCGCAGGGGTTCCGGCCCCAGCCAGTGCTGGTGGGCATCCGCAGTGGCGGGTCCGCCCAGATTCTCTCGGGTGCGCGCGCCGGTGAACAGGTGGCGACGCGCAACGCCTTCCTGCTCAAGGCCGAGATGAACAAAGGCGCCGGGGACGACGAATGATCGGCAGCATTCTGAACGGCGCGGTCCGGCTGCGCTGGCTCGTGTTGTTCCTGACGGCGGTGGTGGCGACAGTCGGCGCCTGGCAGCTCAACCTGCTGCCGATCGACGTCACGCCCGACATCACCAACAAGCAGGTCCAGATCAATACCGTGGTGCCGACGCTCAGCCCGGTGGAGGTTGAGAAACGTGTGACCTATCCGATCGAGACCGCGTTGTCCGGCTTGAACGGTGTGGAGAGCACGCGTTCGTTCTCGCGCAACGGCTTCAGCCAGGTCACGGTGATCTTCAAGGAGAGTGCCAACCTCTACTTCATGCGCCAGCAGGTGTCGGAGCGGCTGGCGCAGGCGCGCCCGAGCCTGCCCGAAGGGGCCGAGCCGCAAATGGGACCGGTATCGACCGGCCTGGGTGAGGTGTTCCACTACAGCGTGGAATATGCCCACCCTGATGGCAAAGGCGCAACGATCAAGGATGGGCTGCCCGGCTGGCAGAGCGACGGCAGCTTTCTGACGGACCGGGGAGAACGGCTGACCGATCAGGTCTCCAAGCTCGCCTATCTGCGCACGGTGCAGGACTGGATCGTCCGGCCGCAACTGCGCACCACGCCCGGTGTGGCCGACGTGGATTCCCTGGGCGGCTACGTCAAGCAGTATGTGGTCGAGCCCGACGCGGCCAAGCTGGCGGCCTACGGCATCTCGTATGCTGAACTGGCGCGGGGGCTGGAAGACGCCAACCTCTCGGTCGGCGCCAACTACATCCGGCGCTCGGGCGAGTCGTATCTCGTGCGCGCGGACGCCCGCATCCGCTCGGTGGACGAGATTTCACGCGCGGTCATTGCGCAACGGCAGAACGTGCCGATCACGGTCGGCCAGGTTGCTGTCGTCAAGGTCGGGGGCGAACTGCGCTCCGGGGCAGCCAGCCGCAACGGCTATGAAACTGTGGTCGGCAGTGCGTTGATGCTGGTGGGCGCCAACAGCCGCACGGTGGCGCAAGCGGTGGGCGACAAGCTCAAGCAGATCGAAAAGACGATGCCGCCGGGCGTGGTGATCGTGCCGACGCTGGACCGCTCGCAACTGGTTGTGGCCACCATCGAAACCGTGGCGAAAAATCTGACCGAAGGCGCGTTGCTGGTGGTGGTGATCCTGTTCCTGCTGCTGGGCAACGTGCGGGCGGCGACCATCGCGGCGCTGGTCATTCCGCTGTCGCTGCTGATCAGCGCAATCGGTATGAACGCGCTGGGCATTTCCGGCAACCTGATGAGCCTGGGCGCACTGGACTTTGGCCTCATCATCGACGGTGCCGTCATCATCGTCGAGAACACACTGCGCCGGCTGGCCGAACGCCAGCACCGGGAGGGCCGCCTGCTGACGCTGCGCGAACGGCTGGACGAAGTGGTGCTGTCGTCGCGCGAGATGGTCCGCCCCACGGTCTATGGCCAGCTCGTCATCTTCCTGGTTTTCCTGCCGTGCCTGACCTTCCAGGGCGTCGAGGGCAAGATGTTCTCGCCGATGGTCATCACACTGATGCTGGCGCTGGCGTCAGCCTTCGTGCTGTCGCTGACCTTCGTGCCGGCCATGATCGCGGTGCTGATGCGCAAACAGGTCGCAGAGAAGGAAGTGCGGGTGATCGCGGCCACCAAGCAGCGGTATCGCCCGTGGCTGCAAGCAGCGGTAAGGCGTCCGCTGCCTTTTCTTGGGGCGGGTGCGCTTACGCTCGCGCTGGCCGCCGTGGCCTTTGCCTTCGTCGGCCGCGAGTTCATGCCGACGTTGGACGAACAGAACCTGAACCTCTCGTCCGTGCGCATTCCGTCGACGTCGATCGACCAGTCGGTGGCCATCGACTTGCCGCTGGAGCGGGCGGTGATGACGCTGCCGGAAGTGAAGACGGTCTACTCGAAGGCCGGTACCGCCAGCCTGGCGGCAGACCCGATGCCGCCCAACGCGTCCGACAACTACATCATCCTGAAGCCTAAGGACGAATGGCCGGCGGGGGTGACCACCAAGGAACAGGTGATCGAGCGCATCCGCCAGAAGACCGCCGCGATGGTCGGCAACAACTACGACGTGACACAGCCGATCGAGATGCGCTTCAACGAGCTGATCGGTGGCGTGCGCAGCGACGTGGCTGTGAAGATCTACGGTGAGGATCTGGATGAGCTCGCGGCCACGGCCCAGCGCGTTGCGGCGGTGCTGCGCAAGACGCCGGGTGCGGCCGACGTACGTGTGCCGCTTACCGGCGGCTTCCCGACCTTCGACATCGTGTTCGACCGGGCCGCGATTGCCCGCTACGGCCTGACCGTCAAGGAAGTGGCCGACACGCTGTCGACCGCACTGGCCGGCAAGGCGGCCGGTCAGGTGTTCGATGGCGACCGGCGCTTCGATATCGTGGTCCGCTTGGCCCGCGAGCAACGCGACAACCTCGATGTGCTTGGCGCGCTGCCGGTCATGCTGCCACAGGCTGATGGCCAACCACGCGCATCGGTACCGCTGCGTCAGTTGGTGCAATTCCGCTTCACCCAAGGTCTGAACGAAGTGAGCCGCGACAACGGCAAGCGGCGCATCTACGTGGAGGCCAACGTGGGCGAGCGCGACCTGGGCAGCTTCGTCGACGATGCTGCCAAGCGCATCGCCAACGAGGTCAAGCTGCCGACCGGCTCGTGGATCGAATGGGGCGGGCAGTTCCAGAATCTCCAGGCGGCGACGAAGCGCCTGGCGATCATCGTGCCGGCGTGCTTCATCCTGATCGCGGCCACGCTCTATCTGGCGATCGGCAGCGCCATGCTGACGGCGACGGTATTGACCGCCGTGCCGCTCGCGCTCGCCGGCGGCGTGTTTGCGCTGCTGCTGCGCGGCATGCCGTTCTCGATCTCCGCTGCCGTCGGGTTCATTGCCGTGTCGGGGGTGGCGGTGCTCAACGGGCTCGTGCTCATCTCGGCCATCCGCAAGCGCCTGAAAGATGGCATGGCGCCCGATGCGGCAGTCGTCGAAGGGGCCATGGAACGGGTGCGGCCTGTGCTGATGACGGCGCTGGTTGCCTCGCTCGGCTTCGTGCCGATGGCGATTGCGACGGGTACCGGCGCCGAGGTGCAGAAGCCGCTGGCGACGGTGGTGATCGGCGGCCTGGTCACCGCCACCGTCCTGACACTGTTCGTGCTACCCGCGCTCTGCGGGCTGGTGTTGCGGCGGCAGGCCCGCCGCGAGTCGGGTGACCAGGGGGTACTCGAAGCGCAGCCATAACGGGGGGCAGCCGTATTGATGTAGCGATCTCTACATCATTGCAGCGTCGCATACGGCAATCTAAGCTGCCGTCATGACTGCCCCTCTCGATTCCTGGCTCCTGCTGATCGTCAGCCTGCCAACCGCGAGCGCAACCGCGCGCATGCGCGTCTGGCGCGCGCTCAAGGCGCTGGGCTGTGCCGCCCTGCGCGACGGCGCCTACTTATTGCCTGCCCACGCGGAACAAGCCCCCCAGTTGCGCGAGTTGGCCGACGAAGTCGTACGGGAAAACGGCCAAGCCTGGCTGCTGCACGTCCAGGCCCCAGGGCCGGATGAGGCGGCGATCTATCAGGCCCTATTCGACCGCACCCCTGATTACACGGACTGGTTGGCCGAGCTGTCGGATGCCCGCAAGACGCTCCCCGGCCTGGCCGCGGCGGAACTCAACCGCCTGCACCGTCGGCACGCCCGCACCTATGAGGCCATCCGCAAGATCGACTTCTTCCCCAACGAGGCGTCGATCCGTGCGCAGGCGCAGTGGCGGGACTTTGCGGGCGCCGTCACTGCCGTTCAATCGCCGGGTGAGCCGCATGCGGCCGCCGGCAGCATCCCGCGCCGCGACCCTGCGCAGTATCAGGGCCGTATGTGGGCCACACGCCAGCATCTGTGGGTCGATCGCGTTGCCAGCGCCTGGCTGATCCAGCGCTTCATCGATCCGCACGCGCGCTTTCTCTGGCTGGAGAGCCCCGCCGATTGCCCGGCAGATGCGCTGGGCTTCGACTTTGACGGTGCGACCTTCACGCACGTCGGCGACCGGGTGTCGTTCGAGGTGCTGCTCGCCAGCTTCGGCCTGGACGGCAATCACGGGCTCGCCCGGCTCGGCGCGGTCGTGCACGCGCTGGACGTGGGCGGCACCACCGTGCCGGAAGCTGGCGGCTTCGAAGCCATCCTGGCCGGCGCTCGCAAACGACTGGCCGATGACGACGCGCTGCTGACAGAGATCGGCAGTGTGCTCGATTCCCTCTATGCCCACTTCTCCGGCAGCCGCAAACCAAGCTGACTTCACTGCACAACCATGATGAACACGACCCCATCCACCGCGCCCACGCCACCGCAGCCTCACCACGAACGCCCGTCCTACACGCTCTGGCAACTGGTGCTGTATTTTGTGCGGCTCGGCACCCTGGGCTTCGGCGGCCCCGTGGCGCTGGCCGGCTATATGCGCCGCGACTTGGTGGACGCGAAGCAATGGATCACCGAGGCTGACTACAAGGAAGGCCTCGCGCTTGCACAGTTGGCACCCGGCCCATTGGCCGCGCAATTGGCGATTTACCTCGGCTATGTGCATTACCGCATCCTCGGGGCAACGCTGATCGGCATCGCCTTCGTGCTGCCGTCGTTCCTGATGGTGGTGGCGCTGGGGTGGGCTTATGTGCGCTTCGGCGGCCTGACCTGGATGCAGTCGGTGTTCTACGGGGTCGGTGCGGCCGTGATCGGCATCATCGCCATCAGCGCTTACAAGCTGACGACCAAGAGCGTTGGCAAGGACAAGCTGCTGTGGGCGGTCTACCTGGTGCTGGCGGCCGTCACCGTCATCACGGAATCGGAAGTGGCCTGGCTGTTCCTGGCCGGCGGTGTGCTCGTCTGGTTCTGGCGCGCACCGCCCAAGTGGGTACGTCAGGGCAAGGTGAATGCGCTGGCCGCGACACCGCTGCCGGCGGCCAGCGGCATCTTCAGCTCAATCGACTGGCCGCTGCTGTCGCAGATCGGCGTGTTCTTTGCCAAAGCGGGCGCCTTCGTGTTTGGCTCGGGCCTGGCCATCGTGCCATTCCTCTATGGCGGCGTGGTCACCGAACACCACTGGCTCAACGATAAACAGTTCGTCGATGCGGTGGCCGTGGCAATGATCACGCCGGGGCCGGTGGTCATCACGGTGGGCTTCATCGGCTACCTGATCGCGGGCCTGCCCGGCGCTTGCGTAGCAGCGGCTGGCACGTTCTTGCCGTGCTACCTGTTCACCATCCTGCCGGCGCCGTACTTCAAGAAGTACGGCAAGCTGCCCGCCATCCTGGCGTTTGTCGACGGTGTCACAGCCGCCGCCGTGGGTGCCATTACCGGCGCGGTGATCGTGCTGGCCAAGCGCTCCATCGTCGATGTGCCGACGGTGTTGCTGGCGCTGGTGACGGTCGCGCTGCTGCTCAAGTTCAAGAAGCTGACGGAGCCGGTGATCGTGGCCGGCGCCGCGTTGATCGGCCTGGCGGTGTATCCACTGCTCCACCACTGAATCGGGCGAGACGACCATGACTACCCAAATGAAGCCGCTGGCATGCGATCCGACCAAGCTGTCCGGCTTGTCGGAGAAGCTGATCGCCAGCCACTACGAGAACAACTACGGCGGCGCCGTGAAGCGCCTGAATGCCATCGCGGCGGCGTTTGCGGCGCTCGATGTGACCACGGCTGCGGGGTTCGTGCTCAACGGCCTCAAGCGTGAAGAGCTGATCGCCACGAACTCCATGATCCTGCACGAGGTGTACTTCGACAGCCTTGGGGATGGCGGGCCGTTGGGGGGCAACCTGAAGGTTGCCATCGAACGCGATTTCGGCTCGGTCGAGCGCTGGCAGGCCGAATTCACAGCGATGGGCAAGGCGCTTGGCGGCGGCTCCGGCTGGGTGTTGCTGACCTACTCGCCGCGTGATGGGCGGCTCGTCAACCAGTGGGCAGCGGACCACACCCATACGCTGGCCGGCGGCACGCCAATCCTGGCGCTCGACATGTACGAGCACGCGTACCACATGGACTACGGCGCCAAGGCCGCGGCCTATGTCGACGCGTTCATGCAGAACGTGCACTGGGCGCGCGTCGCCGAGCGTCTGGCCACCGTGCAGCGGTAGTGCCTTTCCATCAACTAATCGCAGCGGAGGTTGTCATGCAGTGGATTACGCGCGAGCGCCCCAAGATCGATCGCATTGCCTGTCCCTGGCTGATCGCCCGCTTCATCGATGAGACGCCGGAGTTCCTCTATGTACCGTCGGGCGATGTGGTGCGCATCGCCAACGAACGTGGTGCGATTCCGTACGACATCCCTGGTGTGGAGCTTACGCATGTCGGCGAGCTGTGCAGCTTCGACGCCTTCCTCAACAAGTACCGCCTCGGCCAGGACGCCGCGCTGCAGCAGTTGGCCCGCATCGTGCGCGGCGCGGATACGTCGCGGCTGGACCTGACGCCGCAGTCCAGCGGGCTGTATGCCATCTCGCTCGGACTCTCGCAGGTGTATGCCGACGACCACGAGATGCTGGAGCACGGGCTGGTGATGTACGACGCCCTCTATGCGTGGTGCCAACGCTGCCAGGCCGAGACGCACAAGTGGCCTCCCAAGATGCCGGCCTGAACCGGCCAAGGAGACGAGCGATGAAGCGGACCCTGCTGATGCCTTGGCTGCTGTTGTTGGCCATGCCGGCGACAGGAGAAACGATCCTGTTCACCCAGGACAAGCCTGGCGCATTGCCTGCGGGATGGGTGGCTGGCGTCACCGGCCACGGCACGCCCAGATGGACCGTTGAGGCGGACGCTGCCGGCACCAACGTGCTCAAGCAGTCTGGCTCCGGCGATTTCCCGTGGTGCGTGAAACAGGGTACCGCCGTCGCCGACGGGTTCGTCGAGGTGAAGTTCAAGCCTGTCGCTGGTCATGAAGATCAGGCCGGGGGCGTCGTCTGGCGCTGGAAGGACGGCAACGATTACTACGTCGCGCGCGCGAACGCGCTGGAGAACAACGTCTCGCTGTACTACACGACGGGTGGTCACCGGCACACGCTTCGCTACCAGGATGCGCCGGTTGCCGCGCAGGCCTGGCATACGTTGCGGGTGGAATTCGCGGGCGATCGCATTCAGGTATCGCTGGATGGCAAGCGCTACATCGACGTGACGGACGATCACATCCGCGGTACCGGCGCGGTTGGGGTCTGGACCAAGGCCGACAGCGTGACCCTGTTCGACGCGTTCTCGTACGGCACCACCGCGAAGTAATACAGAGAGGAGAAAGAAGTGAATTTCAAGTCGGAAGTGGGCGGGACCAAAGGCCGGTTGCCATGCGCAATTGTCTGGGCTGGAATCGCGATGCTATGTACCACCACTTCGGTGCTGGCCGATGAAGGTTTCAAGCACCTGAGCGGTGCTGAACTCAAGAAGGCGATCGTTGGCAAGACCATCACTGATGGCACCCACTGGTCGGACAAGTTCAAGCCCGACGGCACGGTCGAATCCGTCATGCACGGACAGGTCCTAGGCGGCCGCTGGCGCGTGCGGGGCGGCGAGTTGTGCATTGCCGATTCCAACGGCAAGGGCAAGCCCCAGGCCGAGGATTGCTTCGAAGTCTGGCGCCATGGCCACGCAATCGAATATCGGCGCAATGGAAACGGCTTTGCGCAGGGGGATTTGGTCAACAGATGACGTATCGGAGCCCACCATGTCGAATGACGCCCAGCAGCTCGCTGCAATCGTTCTCGCCTGTTCATTAGCCTTCGCGATCGCCGGCTGCAAGAAGAACCCGTTTGGCGAGCGCAGCAGCGAGGTCGTCGGTATTGCGCAAGTCCCGGCGCCAGTCAAAGCGACGATTGATCGGCAGGCGGGCGGGCGGGCGATCGGCGAAATCGAGAAGCAGACGCAGAACGGCCGGGTCCGCTACGAGGTCACGCTCGGCAGTGGAAGCGACAAGTCCACCGTGCTCATCGGCCAAGACGGTCAGCAAATCGCCGACGAAGACGATGACTGAGGCTGTACATCACGGCCTGGCATCTGCCGTGGCCGCCACCCGGGGCCGGCTCACACGCTGGCTTCTGCCGTCGGGCGTTGATGCAGGTGCCTGGTTCATCCTTGTCGGCCGGGCACTGCGCGGTTTTTGCGACGGCTACATCGCCGTGCTGTTGCCGGCATACCTGCTGGCGCTCGGGCTCACCCAGTGGGCCGTCGGGCTCGTTAGCAGCGCCACGCTGATCGGCTCGGCGCTGGCAACGATTCTGGTCGGCATGCTCGGCAGTCGCTTTGCGCCGCGCCGCCTCCTGATGCTGGCGGCCGCCTTGATGGCGGCGACCGGCGTGGGCTTTGCCGGGCTCTCCGATCTCTGGCCGCTGCTGGCCATCGCCTTTGTCGGCACGCTCAACCCCAGTTCAGGCGATGTCAGTGTGTTCCTCCCGCTGGAGCAGGCGCGTCTGGCGGAATCGGCTTTGCCCGATGCCCGTACCGCGCTCTTCGCCCGCTACAGCCTGATCGGGGCGTTTTCCGCCGCCATCGGTGCCTTGGCCGCAGCCCTGCCTGGCTGGCTCGCTACGCATAGCGGCCTGTCTTTCCTGGCGGCGATGCGAGCGATGTTCTTCGTCTACGCATTGATCGGTGTCGCACTCTGGGTGCTCTATGCGCGTCTGCCTCTGCATCAGCCGCAATCAGGCGGGGCTGCAACTCCACTGGGGCCTTCGCGCGGCATCGTGATCCGGCTGGCGCTGCTTTTCAGCGTGGATGCGTTTGCGGGCGGCCTGGTGGTCAACGCACTGCTATCGCTGTGGCTGATGCAGCGTTTTGGCCTTTCGCCCGGGGCCGCAGGCCAGTTCTTCTTCTTTGCGGGGCTGCTGACGACGGCGTCCCAGCTCGTCGCCGTGCCCCTCGCGCGCAAGATCGGCTTGCTCAACACGATGGTGTTCACGCATATCCCGTCCAGCCTCTGCCTGATCGCGGCGGCGTTCGCGCCGTCGCTGGCCTTGACCCTGGGGCTGCTGCTCGTGCGCAGCGCGCTCTCCCAAATGGATGTGCCGACCCGAACGGCCTACGTGATGGCGGTGGTGACGCCGCCCGAGCGCACCGCCGCGGCAAGCCTGACCTCGGTTCCCAGAAGCCTGGCCGCTGCCATCAGCCCGACACTGGCCAGCGCGATGCTCGCCGCCGGCTGGATTGGCGCACCGTTGGTGGCCTGCGGCGTCCTGAAAATTGTCTACGACCTCGCCATCCTGCGCGGATTTCGGCGCGTCGAACCGCTCAACTGACCGAGGCGTTTCCCCGTCCCCCCCCCAACCCTTGGAGTATGAAATGGCTTTGCGAACACCGATTGCTCTTGCCCTGGCTGCAACCGTCAGCGTCTGTGCCATCGCCCACGCGGCGTCGCCCGCGCAGCGAGCCGCCCTGGATACCGCTCGCATCGAACAGGTCACCGGCCTGAAGGGCAGCTTCTCCGAGCGGGAGAACGTCTTCAAGGTGTCGAAGCCGCGCAACGATGTCCCCATCCAAGTGGACGGCGTGGCCATGCCGCCCTTCATGGGACTGACCTCCTGGGCGGCGTTCACGCCAGCCCATGACGGCCACGCCATGCTGATGGGCGACACCGTGCTCTTCGAGGATGAGGTGAACCCGGCCATGAGCGCGGCACTCGACGCCGGGCTGGAGGTCACGGCACTGCACAACCACTTCTTCTTCGACCGGCCTCGGGTGTATTTCATGCATATCGGCGGCATGGGCGACCCGGCCGAACTCGCCGCTGGCGTAAAGAAGGTCTACGACAAAATCGCCGAGATTCGTGCGGCGAACCCAGCTCCCGGGACGGCGTTTCCCGGCAAGATCGCCAGCGAGAACAAGATCACGCCGGCGCCCTTGGACGCCATTTTTGGGACGAAGGGGCAAGCCAGCAATGGCATGTTCAAGGTCGTGATCGGTGCCAAGGGCACCATGCACGGTGTGTCCTTCGGCAATGAAATGGGGCTGAACACCTGGGCCGCGTTTGCCGGCACCGATGACGAGGCCGTGGTGGATGGTGACTTCGCGATGCGCGAAGACGAGCTGCAGCCCGTGCTGAAGTCGATGCGGGCCGATGGCATCAACATCGTGGCCATTCACCAGCACATGACGCACGAGCAGCCGCGCTACATGTTCCTGCACTACTGGGGCAAGGGCAAAGCGGTCGACCTGGCAAAGGGCGTGAAGAAAGCCCTGGACGCGCAGGCCAGCGTGCACAAATCAGTGATGCGGTGAGCGCGGGCCAGCATGTCCGGTCCCCGCGCTTGTCTGCGGTCCTCAAAACTTTGAGAGCCATGCACACCCGATCGCCGATACTCGAAGGCTGCACGTCATTCAGGTGCGTACTCGCACTTGCCACCCTCGCACTCGGTTTGGCACTTACCGTCAGTGCGGCAACGCAAAGGCCGGCCGGGACACTGCCGTTGCGACATGTGGGCGACTATCCGTTACCTGGCGCCACGACGCGCTGGGACTACCTCAGCTTGGACCCGACCAGGTCGCGGCTGTTTGTCGCCCACCTCGGGGATAGCGCGGTGGTTGTCGTGGACACCAAAACCAAAGGGGTGCTGGCCACGATCAGCAACATCCGTCATGTCCATGGCACGTTGGCCGTTCCGGAGCTCGACCGTGTGTATGCCTCCGCGACGGGGACCGACGAAATCGTGGCAATCGACGCCGCGACGCTGAGAATCGTCGCCCGTATTCCGGGAGGCATCTATCCTGACGGCGTCGCCTACGCCCCGGAACTCGGCAAGCTGTATGTTTCCGATGAGACCGGTAACACGGAAACGGTAATTGATGCCCGCACCAGCCAGCGAATAACGACGATCGCGCTGGGCGGCGCCGTTGGGAACACGCAGTATGACCCGGTTTCGAAGCACATCCTCGTCAACGTCCAGGGACGGGGGATCTTGGCCGAGATCGACCCGCGCACCGATCAAGTCGTGGATCGCATCCCATTGCCCGGTGCCGAAGGAAACCATGGGCTGCTGATCGTGCCCAAGCTGCGACTGGCGTTTATCGCGTGCGAGGGCGACAGTCGCTTGCTGGTGTTGAGCCTGAACACCAGACAGGTGGTTGCAAGCTTCGGGGTTGGACAGACGCCCGACGTCGTGGCCTACGACGCGGCGCTCGGATGGTTGTATGTCGCTAGCGAATCCGGCGTCTTGACGATCTTTAAGGTTGAGGCAGCCGGAGTGGCCAAGATCGGCGAAGGTTGGGTGGGGCCGAATGCGCACAGCTTGGCGATCGATCCCGCCACGCATGAGATTTATCTTCCCCTGCCGGACATCGACCATCATCCGGTGATGCGTGTCTTGAAGCCCGACACCTGACGCACGCCGAACGCGCGACAATAGTCGAGCCCGCGCTCAACCACGATTGTCGACATGTCCCTCCGCTCCGCAACCCCAGCCCTGGCAGCCGCACTGCTGTTCGGCGCAAGCACGCCCTTGGCTAAGACCCTGACTGGCGCGGTTTCACCGATCCTGCTGGCGGGACTGCTCTATCTGGGAAGTGGCCTTGGCTTGGCGGGTGTTCTGCTATTCAGGCGGCTGACCAGGACAGCCAGCGAGGCGGCACAGCCTGGGCCTGCCATTCCTCGGGGTGAGATTCCCTGGCTGCTGGGCGCGATTGTCGCCGGCGGCGTGGCGGGGCCAGCACTCCTGATGACGGGGTTGACTCACACGGGCGCCGCGCCCGCGTCGCTATTGCTGAACGTCGAAGGGGTTTTCACCGCGCTGGTGGCGTGGATCATATTCAAGGAAAACGCCGACCGGCAAATCGTTCTCGGGATGGTCGCCATCGTCGCGGGCGGCGTGCTGCTGTCGTGGCAACCCGATGCGGCGAGCCTGTCACCGGGCGCCTTGTTGATCGTTGCCGCCTGTGCCTGCTGGGCGATCGACAACAATCTGACGCGTAACGTCTCGTCCAACGATGCGGTGTTGATCGCCTGCCTGAAAGGCTTGGTGGCCGGCACCTGCAATACTGGCTTCGCACTGGTGGCCGGCAATGCGCTGCCGGCTGCGTTGCCTCTTGTCGCGGCCATGGTGGTCGGCTTTGCTGGCTATGGGATTAGCCTGGCGCTATTCGTGGTCGCGCTGCGACATCTGGGCACCGCGCGCACCGGAGCGTACTTCTCGGTCGCGCCGCTGTTCGGCGTCGTGATTTCATTCCTCATCTGGCCTGAGGTTCCCGGCATTCTGTTCTGGATCGCTGCGGCGCTGATGGCGCTAGGGGTCTGGCTGCATCTGCGCGAGCGGCACGAGCATGAGCACGTGCACGAGCCCATGGAGCACATGCATGCGCATCGACACGACGAGCACCACCAGCATGAGCACGATTTCCCGTGGGATGGCAAGGAGCCACACGTGCATGCGCACAAGCATGAGGTGCTGGTCCACAAACACCCGCATTATCCGGACATCCACCATCGTCATACGCACTAGGGCGCGATGCCGGATATTGACCGCTATCTCGAAGCCGCGACCCGCGATAACACGCGGCGCAGCTACCAATCGGCCATTCGGCATTTCGAGGTCGAGTGGGGAGGCTTCCTGCCGGCGAGCGCCGACAGCATTGCGCGCTACCTGGCCGACCACGCGCAGACGCTTGCCATCAACACGCTGCGTCAGCGCCTTGCTGCGATCGGGCAGTGGCACGTTTCACAGGGTTTCCCCGACCCGACCCGGGCGCCACACGTGCGGAAGGTGCTCAAGGGCATCCAGGCACTGCACCCTGCCCAGGAGCGGCGCGCCAAACCGCTGCAACTCATGCAACTGGAGCGATTGGTCGCGTGGCTCGATGCCCAGATCGCCACAGCTACGGTGGCAAATGCGGGCCGTCAACTCCAGGTCCACACCCGTAACAAGGCGCTGGTGCTGATCGGCTTCTGGCGGGGTTTCCGATCGGACGAACTGAGCCGGCTGCAGATCGAGCACATCACCGTCGAACCTGGGCGCGGCATGACCATCTTCCTGCCGCGCACCAAGACAGACCACGTTGGTACGACGCACCGGGCACCGGCCTTGTCGCGTCTGTGCCCGGTGGCGGCCTACGAGGCATGGCTGGCCGCATCCGGCTTGACGCGGGGTCCGGTTTTTCGGCGCATCGATCGCTGGGGGAAGATCGCCGACGCCGGGCTGCAGGCCGCCAGCGTCGTGCCCTTGTTGCGAACGTTGTTCCAGGAAGCCGGCCTGCCCGAGGCGGCTCGCTATAGCAGTCACTCGCTGCGGCGCGGCTTTGCCTCCTGGGCCAACGCGAACCAGTGGGATCTCAAGATGCTGATGGAGTACGTCGGCTGGAAGGATGTCCGCTCCGCCATGCGCTACATTGACGCGGCAGACCCATTCGCACAACACCGTATCGAATCGGCGCTGGCGCCGCCTGCAGCACCTATGCCACCGCGGGCCATCCCACCCGCATCGACGGAGCAGCGCCCCATGGCTGTGCCCAAGCCCGTGGCTCAGACGCGCTTGATCGTGCGCCTCTATATCGAGCGCAACAGCAAGTTCGTGCGCGGCAAGTCCAAGGCGCGTCGCTGGATTGAGCAGTGCTGCTTGGCCCAGTACCAAATGCGGCCGCTGGAGGGCCCCCGCACCGAATACGAGATCGTGATGCCGTTTGCCGCTGGCCCCGAACTGGAACAGGCCATCGCGGAACTGATTGCGGAGATGCACGACCAGGCGGACCTGTGCAACTGCTTTGTCGAGGTGACGCTGCACGATCCGGTGACCGATACCCACTGGAGCTAATCAGCCTGGGACTTGCGAATTGCCATTATCCCGCACGCCGGCGAGGCGCTGCCTCCAGCAGGGTGTCCTGGTACTGGTGGATCGGGAAACTCAGGATGCCCCGGAAATTCACATGCGCGAAGTGGGCCGGGCCCATGCGGCGCAGCCAGTCGTCTTCGACGCGCAGCCCCTTGCGGCGCCACGCATCGACCGTGGCCTGCATACGCTGCGTGTTCCAGGCAATCACCAGGTTCGTCAGTAGGGTCAGCGATCCGGAAATCGCGATCATTTCGTCCTGACGGCGCCCGCGGTCATGTGCCACCTTGCTGGAATAGATGGCCCGCTGAAGCTGGTGGACCGACTCACCCCGATTGAGCAGGGTGCGCAACTCGCGGCGAAACTCCGCATTGCTGAAGAAGTCGCACAGGAACAGCGTGCGCAGCAGTTTGCCCAGGTGATCCGCAGCTTTGTGGATGGGGTCGCCTTGGGCGGCGCTGCCGAAGCGCTGCAGCGCGACAATCGCACTCACGCGTCCCGAATAGATTGACGCCACCAAGCGCAGCAACCCATCCCAGCCCTCACGAATAGTCTTGAGCGAGATCTCGTGAGACGCTGCGGCCGACAAGCCGTCGCTCACTAGCAGCCCACGCGGCACGTACAGCTTGCGCTCGGACAGGTTGCGAAGCCATGGGCACAGGTCAAAGCCGAGCAATTTGGCCACCGCCATCCCCACGTTCGTATAGCCGTGCGTATCGACCGCGAGCCGGAGGAGCCCGCCGCCGGTACGGGTCTCGTTGTGGCGCAGCACGCCTTCGATCGCTACGCCGGTCTGCCGCTCGTTGAGCACCATGGGCTGGTTGTACGCGATACCGTGCTGGTCCAGCACGTGGGTGTAGATGCCAACCGCATGGGTGCGCCGGCGCGGATCGGCGCGTGCGTAAAACAAGTGGGGTGAGGTATCCAGGCTCATCGAGTCGCTCGACGCCTGCTGACCGGTTCCCCACAGCTCGGTGATCGCGTGCGTGCGTTGGAACTCCACCACGCGCTCATTCGCGCGGCGCAGCCGCCCCGGCATCTCCAACGCGCGCATCGCAGTAGAGACGTGCGCCGTGTCCAATTGCGGGATCATGGCCGCCACACCCTTGGCATCCAGTTCGGTACCGTGGGCGATCAATGCAGCGTAGAGCGAGATCAACTCGTGCGCATCGCGCGCCTTGCGTGCGAGCAGCACCTCGCTGAAATTCGTACGGGCATCCATCTCCAGGATCATGTCGGCAAACTGCGCGCTGCCAATGTCCTTGAAGAGCAGATCACGTGTACGCGTGGGTACACCGTCGGTTGGGGCCGCGTCCAGCGGCGACAGATGCAACACACCGTTCGCATCCATCGTGAAGTGACCCGCCTCGCGGGCCTCGTCCAGCGCCGCAAGACCTGCCTTCAGATGATCCGTGAGGCGGTTGAGGTAGGTGTCAGCCTGGTTCGGCAAACCGATCGAGGACAGATACCGGTCCCGCTCCGATTCCCACTGTGTCGGCGGGATCAGCAACTGATCGCGCTCCCGGAACGACAGGCTGTGGCTGATCCAGACCGTGCCGCGGCGCAGAGCTTTGCGCAAGCCCGTGATCGCGCAGGCTTCCATCGCGCGCAGCGCGCGCTTACGATCTTCGCCATCGACCAAATCACGCCAGCTTGCGCTCACCGGCACATTGCAATCGGGCGGCAGTTCCGTCGCACCATGTTCGTACAGCTTGCCGATGACCTCAAGCTGCCGCATGACCGGCTCGTTGCCGTTTCCGGCCAGCTCCAATTCCCGCAGGGGCGCCAGCAGGTTGCGGATGCGGTGGTGATCTTCTGTGAGTGTTTCGCGCACGCTCGCGGCATGGCTTGCGGTGGGCTTGGCAGACAGGCCTTCGAGCAGCTGGCCGATGTCTGCCAGGCGCGCTTCGGCCGAGCGACTGTCGTCGTCAACCAGCCCCTTGATCTCGACCAGTTGCTGCCGGTATTGGAGCGCCGAGCGCGCTTGCTTCGTAGTGGTCTTGTTGTAGGCCTGCCTGATGAGATCGGAGACGCGGCGTCCGGCCTGGTAGGCCATCGCGTCCGTCAACTCCAGCAGGGTCACACGCAGGAAGAACAACAGTTCGATGGTGCGCGTGGACGTTTTCAGTTCGCGGATCTTGGCAGGACGGCGGGCCTGGACGCGCTGGCCATAGGCGCGTTGTTTCTCGATCGGGATGCCATCCAACGCCCAGGTATGCGCGCCCAGTCCTTTGAGAAAGCGGATTTTGTCCAGCGTCTCGCTCATGGTGGACGGGCTGTGGCGTGCGGGCGGCGTCTTGAGCCATTCCAGCACGGTCGAACTGGAGGCCGCATGCTGGGCAAATACAGCGGCCTCAGCCCGCGCAACCTGCTCCATGGGCACGACCGCTTCAATCGTGGCCAGCAGGTCACGCTCGATGCTCGCCCAAATGGAACGCGCCAAGTCCTGCAACGCGCGCGTGGAAGGGATCAGAATCCGCCGTTCGTACAGCCAGTAGTTGGCGTGCTGGACCAGCTCGTCCAGCGACAGCGATTCGGTGGCGTCCTGCCGCATCCAGGCTTCGAGGCCCGTCCACTGGTCTTCATCCAGCCGCCTCAGGCCGAGGTAATCGCAAGCCCAGACCTGATGCTCGTAAAGCGTCTTGTAGCGTTGGTAGATTGTGCGTAGTGACGCAATGGTCGGGGTTGGCAAGCCGAGCTTGTCGCCGACGTAGCGCAGCAACTGCCGGGGTAGGGTATTGAGCTGGTCGAGGGTGCGGCCGCTAGCACGCAGGAAAACCAGCTGAATGGCGGCGCCGGCTCGCCCGTCCCGTCGGAACTTGTTGTTAATCGCGGCGATATCGCTGCCGGTCAAGGCAAAGTAATGATCGATATCGAACTCGGATAAGCGGGCCGGTAAGCAGTCCTTTCCCACATAGCGAAATTGCAAGTCCGACATCTTCCGCCCCCGTTCAGGTGACGCGATCCGAAATCGCGGGGCGGACATCGTACTCCCGAAGACGCCGGAAGGCAGCAGACAATAGTCGGAATCACCTGGAAAGCCTTATGAAAAAAGGCTTTGCCGGGAAACCGCCAGATTTTGCACGAGAAGTACGATTACCCCCTAAGCGTACCCAGGTAGGTACCGTAGAGGGACAGCCTGAGTCATCCAGCTTTGTCGTCGGGGTGCGTCCAATCCGACAAGGCGATCAACTCGTTCAGTTCGTCGTCTGGGATCGAGAGCAACCAGGCACGTAGCTCATCCTCATTCATCTCGACCGGGTTCTTGTCGAGGTCTACGATGCGCCAACGCAACCGCTCGCGGGCTTCCACGTTGAGCGGTGGCGGAAGAATCGGATGCGAGTGCGAACCGCTCGCACCCGATTTCGGCCTCAGACGGAACCCATAAAAGGTCTTCATTGCACTACCGACGGGCCGAGGTCAGTCCGTGAAACCGACCAGCCACTGATTGTCGTGGTCGAACAAGTAGGCCACCACGGTCCTATGCTTTTGGATCTGGGCCGCCTGCTTGGCGGCGCCGCGATAGTCTGCGAACACCTTGGCCAGGTCCGGGTTGGCACCATACCGATAGACCGTGACCCCGCGTTGGGACTCCATGGCATCGGCCAGGAATTCGTCGCTATCGGGCAGGTGCACGACGTAGCCCACGAACTTCGCGGACGCCGCAAAACCCATACTTTCGCGCATGGCCTCGGGGCTCGGTACCGCGCCAATGGCAGCCTCCACACGTTCTGTCTGACTGCCGCGCCGCTTGGCCTCACCCATGGTGAGTACCTCCGGACGGGCCGTCGAGCGGGAGGTAGCGCCCATCGGACGATTGGCTGCCGACGACGCCTTCGCTGCCAATCATGTCCTGCCACGCAAGGATGGAATCGGCCACCGCATCGGAGTCGCCCTTGAATGCGACGACCGACTCCCCGCACGTCGGGCACGGCCCGCCAAAGGCCGCATCGATACCGGCCAGGCCGCGCGTGCCCAGCGCCTCAAACTCGGCAAACGCCGTTTTGCAGCTGCCGCACACCAGCGTCTCCGGGCGCAGCGCCGCCAGTTTGGCGTGCGCTTGCGCCACCCGTTGTTCTTTGGTCCCGCGTTGTTTTGCTTGTCCCACCATTTCTCCCTTGTTGATACGGCCTGAGCCGGCAAAGTCAGAGCGCGGTCAGCGGGCCGCTATTCTTCAGGCATCCAGTAAAACTCACCCGCATCCACGTCTTCCAAGATACGCGGCTCCGGCGCTCCCTTCTGCTCGACCGAGACAATCGTGCCGTGTCCGTACATGCGTTGGCCGACCTTTGGAAACTCCACGATCGCGATCACGGGTACCGCGAACGATGTTTCTTGGTTGTAGGCGTAGGCGTCCCCTGAAACCTCAATCCTCAGAATATCCGGCACTTGATCTTCGGCGCAATGGCAGCGGCTTGAGGTCGCTCTCTTGACATCCGGGTAACCGACCAATCGCTGGATGGCGTGGATTCGGGAATTGGACGTGTCCTCGAAAACAAGTTCAGCCGCGTTGTGCATGCCGCCGATGGTGGTCAGCCAAAATGGCGTAATGCCGCTGGGTCGAAGCGCCAAGGAAACGTCTCGCCACTGCGCTTCAGTCACGGCAAGTCCGAGGTCCTCCGCGCGTGCGAGTCCCGCCGCATCGTCGAACAGGACATAGTGGGGCTTGCCATTCAGGGTGTCGAGATCCGTCGCGCGAAGCGACGCGTACGTTCGGTGGCCGAGGCAGGCAGCGAGGAGCTGATGCACTTGGCCGAGTTTGATTTTGGGAGCTTGCTTGACAAGGAGGGCGTGCGCGATGCCGCTCCAGCGGGAGAACTGGTCCATGGTTGTCTCTCAGAGCACAGCGAACGTTGAGCGTTTAGCGTCCGCCGCCTTTGACAATCATGCGACGCGGAAGGAAGAGATGAATTCGTGCCAGTTTAAGCCGCTCAAAACTTGGGCTGGGAGCCCAGGCGGCGATGCGCGCCCGTGATGATTCTGCCATTGGTCCGAACCAAACGCAAACGCAGTCACGAAGATGGCAACGATGGTCTGCCCTCGGGCGGATCTAAACGACTACTGCTCGATATAGGTGCCGAGCACCAGCACCTGTCCCGCCTCGGAAATCTCGAAAACGACGTTGCGACAGTTGAATTCAAAGCCGGTCCCATCGACGCCGTGCAGGTAGGAAACAACTCCGCCGCCTGCGAAGTGCACCGTATGGGACACGGTGTCGTAGAGGCGGATGATGCTGTGTTTCACAACCTTCGAGAGATCGGCGATGGTGACTGCGCGGATAGCCGGCGTCCGCCCGTCGATGTCACCGTCGCGTGAGCAGTGAACCGTGGCGACGCCTGGCAACGTGACCATGAAGCTACCGTCGGGGTAGTCCATCCGCTGCCCACCTTGGCAGTCGACAGCGGCGCGGGAATGTGGCGAAGGTGGGTCGGATCGGTCAGGCATGGAGGTCTCTCGAAAACAGGACGGAAATGCTGTTTATGCGATCAAGGCGCCCCGGAGATTCCGACAACGCTGAAGACCAGCAACGGCAGCAGCATCAACCCTCCGATTCCCATGAAGACATAGGCGATTGCACGCAATACACGTCGCTGTGCGGCCATAGAGCGCAGCGCCTCCTCATCCGTGGAGGCACCCGTATCAGTCATCCCCATGGAAGCGAGCAGGCTCGCGATCCCGAGTCCGAGCAGGACGATTGGGAGGTCGAAGTCAGCTGAGGAAATGCCTGTTTCCTGGCTGCGTCAAAGCATGGGGACCCCGCCGCCTGAGTACTGCTCCAGGACGCGCTTCGCACCACGTTCCAGCGCGTCTTGGCCGGCAGACAAGAGCTTGCGAGCTGTGCTCGCTAGACCCTCTTCTGCGCTATGCGCGACTTCGCCGACCTTCTGGGAGACTGTGTCCGCTACCTTGCCAGGCACCGCCGCCACACGGTCCCACGCCGCTTGCGCACGCTCGCCCAGCGTCAGCTCCGGCGCGAAGTGTGTGCGCCAGCGTAGATACCCCCATACTGAACTGAACTCGCGTCCGGTTTTCTCCAACGGCAGCGTGCCGTCCTTCAGATAGCGGTCCAAATCGATGCGATCCTGACCCATAACTGGTGGCGGTGGCGGCGCGACTTCACCCTTGCCGCCGTCAGAAACCGGCGCATAGCGCTCGATCGTTCCGCGCGGGTCCCGCTGGAGGTCCGCGCTCATCTTCTGCCACTCCGCCTTCCATCTGGCGTTCCACTCGGCATCTTTGCGCTTGAGGTCTTCCAGCCGGTTTTTTTCCCTCAGCTTCCAGACCCCTTCATTGGTGGCGCCCATTGGCTTGAACCACGCACGCGAGTCGTGCACGTAGTCGTCAAAGAACTTGACGATCCTCGGGTCCAACGGCGACGTGTCATTCCAATACTCTTTGACCTCTCGCCACTGTGCAACTTTGTCGCCCCATATGGCACGGTGGAGTCTGATCAACGCCTCAGCGGCCACACCTGACCTGCGGAATACCGCCGCCATCCAGCCATCTGAGTACAGGATGGAGTTTTCCATCTCCGACATCGTCTTGGCTTCTTCGCGCAATTCTTCGTTTGCGCCGCTCAGATCCTGTGCGCACTGAGCACTGTAATTCTGTGCTCGCCTGAAAAAGGGTTGGTTCTCAAAGGCATCGGGTCCGCTGCCCAGGCGCAGCCGACGCCAACGCAGGTACAAGCCGTATTGCACGTGTGCTGCGCCAGTAGTTCCTCCGCCCTTCTTTTTGATAAGCGGATTCACCGCATCAACGTACGCGTTGTAGTCCTTGATCAGTTGGGGCGAGATCTTGAGTGCATCCAGAACCCGAGGTGGAAGATCCGCTGACGGCTTCAACGGCACGCCGGCAGCAACGGCTTCCCGATACATCTTGGCAAGTGTCACTTGCGAGAGCTTGGTGCTGTCGTCGGGTGTTCCGTCGGCCCTGCAACCACGGCCTTGGTCCCCTGGCCGGTATGCCCCGCCCACATCCGTGTGGACGCCTGGATAGGCGATTTCGAGCAGATCCCTGGCGACCGCCTTGTCCAACGGGAACGAGCCACGTATTTCGTGTGAGGAAATCAAGTGGACCGTCCGATTGACATATTTCGGAATGCGTAGGAATTCCTCTTGGCCCCACCCGCCGTGGCCGGTGGAGAACATGGAGCTTTGGGCGAACCCCACGGACGCGACAGTATCCAAGATTCCGAGGAAATCGAAGCTCACCTCGACACCAGCCAGCGTCATACCTGGGTCGAACGCATCTTCCAGCCAGTTGCTGAACACCCGAGCTTCCGCCGCGCCGCGTGAGAATCCGAACACGTACAGGCGAATGCGCTGGAGCTTCGGCTTGCGGTCGGCGATGAGTGCCTTCAGCTTTTGCGAAAGGAACTCGCGCCGCCGTTGCAACTCCTGCTTGCGCGGAATGGCATTGGGAATGTTGTCCGCCGTGTCCAACGCGACGGCGAGCGTGCGCCCCGTCCCTGCGTCATTCAGTTGCTCCACTTCGTCTTTGATCTTCTGCGCCTCGTCGCGTGCGCCGGCTTCCGCGCGCTTATGTACAGGGAAGCTCAAATCGCCCGAGATTTTGCGAAGCACCTTCAGATCTTCGGTGCCCATCGCCCTACTCAGATCATCTCCGTAAAACAGCTGGTAAAGCGCATCGGTTAGTTTCAGCAATGCCCAATTGATGCGGGCTTCACCGCCCCAGCCCGCCATCAGCCCCGCCCGTGCGTCATAGCCGCGGCCGGTGTCGCCGATTTCTTTCTCGAACGGTGTCCCGATGCCGGGCACATAGAAGGCCACCTGATTTTTCTTCCGCTCAAAGATGTCGTACAGCCGCGCTACGTTACTGTGGGCGTGCTTGGGTGCGTCCCGATCCTTGTTGTTGTTGGTGCCATCGAAGAAGATCCCGATTCGCAATTCCTCGGTGCATTGCCCTGAGAAGGCCTCAATGTTGTTCGCCATGCACCGTCCCTTCTCGTCCAGCGTTAGGGCGAAGGGATTTGGCTGCAGTCGTTCGAGTTCGGCCATCTCATCGCTCCTGGCTGGATGACGCCATGCGCTCGGGATAGAACTTGGCGGCGCACGCCTTGTCCGCCATGCAAGCGTCTTCTGGATACTTCAGTCCGCCTGGAAATTTGGGATTGAGAGGCGTATAGCGCGAAGCAATGGCTCTTATCTTCTTGCCTGGGTAAAACGCTAGCCAAAGCGAACTTGGATCGCCGTCAGGATACGGCTCGACGGGGACCTGTGCCTTGTATGTCGCATCATGGTCCTTCCGGTAGAGCGTGTCGTCCTGCCATTCAACTTCTACTGTAAGACCTGGATGCCACTTGCGTGGCACACCGATTGCCCCTGCAACACCAAAACCCCCTGCATGGCGCTTCTCACTTCCTACCCAAACGCCGTTTACATAAACGATGTCGAGTCCCTCATCCATGTAGTTGAGCACTCGGACCTCAAGGCCGAGGTCTTCATCTTGCTGGGCAGCATTCGCCTGCTCCGCAGGCTTGCAGCCGGCGCTGAGCGTGGCCAACACCACCAACACGAGTGCCATCCATGTTCGAATTTTCATGACTGTTCCGTCGTTTCTTGCGACTGCAGCAAACCAGCTTCACTCAATGCACCGGCGACTACTCGAAAAACCACTGCGTCATGCGCGCCCGCGTTGAACTCGGGGCTATCCAGCGCCATCCGAATGCAGCTATGCGCCTGAGATGGTGTACCTGTTAGTTCTCCCCACCAATGCACGTTCGTCTGAATGAGTCTCAGCAGGCCATCCGGGCGAGCCAGCGCATCAAGACGATCCATCTGCTCCCGACTGAAGACATAGGGTTCGTCAGTCCGGTCGGCTGAAGCATCGTCAGGGTGACCGACAGCCTGCAACCTGCCATCGCGTCGGAAGTACCACCACCGCAACCCATTCAGGAAGCGCTCACGCTGCGCGTCATCAAACACCTGCAGCAGCGCATCCAACGAGCGGGTATCCGCGAAGCGGATCAGGAACGCCTTCCCCTCATGGTCCACAGCTTCCATCTGGTCCTGGAGGTGCGCGACTGGATCAAGAGCCGACGCGATGCGATGCAAGAAGCTCAGCATCGGCTTGCCCGAAGTCTCATTCAGAACGAACTCAAGGAACGTACGCCGTTCGGATTCTTCAACCGGTATGCGGACCACGGAGGGGGCGATTTCTGCCAAGCCGGGCCCGTCATAGCGCCCCTCGTAGAGTGACTGCGGATGCAAGCCCGGAAACCGCGAGCGTAGCCGCTGCGCGAAACCGGTATCGAACGCGTTGTCGACCAAGGCATACACGTTCGCCTCCGGCAATGCGCCAAAAAGTTGTGCCAGAGCGCTATCCGGGAAATCGTTCACCCAAGCAGGTTCATCCGAGCGTCTGCGTTGAATCTGGAAACGGGTTGCCATGGTGCCAATGACCTCGATGTCTGCTAAATCAGCCGTTCCTGCTACCGAGCGAATGACCGCCAGCCATTGCGCGCAACATGCATTCGACACAGATGCTCTGTGGAAACGCCGGCAACGGATACGACTGGTTCACCGGCCCATCAAAGGTGCGCTGCGCGGCCTTGTAGGTAATCGGCCCGGAGCACTCGACGGTGATGTTGCCGTCCTCCAGCGTAATGGCTGCACCGGCCGCCGTCGCCAGGCGAATCCGCTTGGCCGCCGCAAAATCCACGTTCATGTTGGCCGACACTAATTTCAGGTCATCCTTGGCCATGAGCTTCAGCGTGTCGTGCTGCGCCTGAACGTCGATGTTGCCCTGGCCGGCGGTCAGTTGCAGGCCGATGTTGTTGTCACCCGCCTTGGACAGGCCCGCCGCCACGCCGATCGCTTGCCCAGCGTGCATGCGCGCCTGTTTGCCGACGGCGATGTTGGTGTCCTGGCCGCTGCCCAGGGCGATGCTCTCGCCGTTGGCCAACTGCAGATCCTGACCGGCCACCATGACCAACCCGGCGCGGCCGTTCGCATGCACCATCGCCTCGCCCTGGTGTGGCACCTTGCCCGGCGTGCTGGTGTTGCCGGCGCTGGCATCCTGCTTCGCCGCATCGAGCGCCTTGCCGTCCACCATGCCGGCGGCGGCCTTCTCCTGCTTGGCCAGCGGCGCATTCTCGTCCTTCGCCGACGACAGGCCAGCGGTCTGATGGGTGACGGCCCCTTGGCCCAGCGATTGGGTGAGCGCCTTGGCCTGCTTGATGAGGGCAATGCCGGCGGCGTTGTCGCCTGTGGGCACAGCTTTGCCGCTGGCGGCGTCGCGGTAGGTGGTCAGCAGCAGTCCGGCCTGGCCGCGCACGGCGGCGTGGCCGTCGGTGCGCAGCTCGAAGCCCTGACCACGGAAGCTGCCGCGCCGGTTGTCCTGTTGGTGAACGAGGTGGCCAAGGTTGATCTGGCTGTGTAGCTGCGTGGTGGCAAGCTGCGTGCGCAACTGACCATCGCTGTCATCGAAGACGAGCTGGTTGTAGCCGCTGCCGCCGTGTTCGGCGCTCTTGAAGCCGGTGTGCGCAGCAGCGTTGCGGTGTCCGTCCGCGTCGGTGCCCATGCCGTGCCAGGCGGGGCTGTGGCCGCCCGCCACGTTACCCTGGGCGCTCGGGGCCGTATCGCTGCCTTGTTTGTAGAGTGCGGCCGTGTCCATTTGAGCTGCGGTTTGGCCGCCGGGCGTCGGCGCAACGCCGGCCTCGCCCTGACCGTTGTAGAGGGCACCAATGACGACCGGCTGGTCGACATCGTCTTCGCTGAACTTGACGAGCACTTCCTGCCCAATGCGCGGCAGCCATTGCCAGCCCATGCCGGAACCGGCCTGCCGCTGCGCGACGCGTACCCAGCGGCTGCTTCGGTCATCTGCACGCTCGCCTTGTTGCCAGGGAAAGCGCACGCGGATTTCACCTGCGGGGCTGGCATGGTGCTCGCCGTCTCCGCCGGCTTGGGTCTGGCCGTCCGGGCCGACCACGATGGCGCTGTGTACGCCTTGCGCGGTGGGCGCCGCGTAGAGACGGCCGCAATCGGGTTCAGTCACGGCCGGGCGCCAGGGCCGGCGTGCGTCGCCGGCGCGGAAGACGCCAGCGTAACCGTGCGCGCGTGCTGCTTTGAGCAGATCGCCAGTCGGCGTGCTGCGTTCGACGGGGCCTTCTGCTTCTTGGAAACCAAAAACGCCCGGGCCGGATTCCGGCGCGCTGGGCGGCGTATCGAATGCCAGCGCGGCATCGAGCCCGCCCAAACGCTGGCTGAGCGCGTTGTGCGTATCGACGGTCAGGTTGTTGATGCCGCAGTGCTCGACCAGATCCATCAACAGCGGATAGGCGCCTTCCACGTCTTGCGGCAGGTGCGGGCAATCCACCACCTGCAGACGCGTACCGCTGCGCAGCGTGCGCACCGTGCCTCGCCCCGAGAACAGCAGTGCGCGCGCCTCCAGGCTTTCCATGACCTGCTCGGCAATGCGCTGGGCATTGGCGGAATCCGGCGCCAGCGACGGGCTGATGGACAGATACGCGTCGGGGCTGCCGGCGCTGGTGGCAAAGCGCGCGGGCGCATGGGCACGCACGCTGTGCTTGCCTTCCGGGTCCCACGCGGCCACGGCAACGCCGCCGGCAGTTGTGCGGGTGTGGCAGGCCAGTTGCTGGATGGCGTCGCGCTCTTCCAGGCTGTGCGCGCGGTGGAAGCGGATGCCGCCGGCCGCAGCCGACTCCGTGTCTTCCGGCAGCTGCGTGCTGTCGGCAAAGATCACCAGCGTGTGGCCGCCGTGCGCCTGGTCGTCTTCCACCGTGGTGAAGCCGAGCCCCGCCTCGGCGAGAAGGCGTGTGACGAAGTGGTAGTCCGTCTCGCGAAACTGCGCGATGTGCGCGCGTGTACCGAAATCGCTCATGCGTGCTTCGGCACCGGCCGCGTAGCGCCACGAGGCGTACGGCTCGTACGGCGACAGCATCTGCTCAATGATGTCAGCGAGCGGCCGATTCTGGAACACCTGGCTGTGGCGCTGCTGCGTGGTCAGCCAGAACCATGGCACCACCGTCAGGCGATAGCGCGTGAGGCTGCCGTCCGCGCCGAGCTTCTCAGCCAGGCGGATCAGGCCCGTGCGCTTGGTCTGCGTACCATCGGCCAGCGTCGTGACCAGCGTGACCCGCTGGCCCAGCAATGATTTGAGCGCGATGCGCGCATTGGCGCTGACGGCCACCACGCGCCATTCGAACAGTTCGGACAGTGCCTCGCGACCGAGCCAGGCTTCCACCGCCAGATCCGCAAGCGGCCCGTCGCCTTCCAGCGTGTACAGGCGGCGTGTGGGGGCGAAGAGGTTCTGAAGAAGGGTTGTGACTTCCATGCGGCGATCTGCCCGTTACAGGTGCAATGTCCAACCATCCACCGGCGGCTGCACGCGCGCAGGATCTGGGCGGGGGGATTTGTTTTCGAGAAGTTCGGTAATGGCATCGAACGCTGCTAGGCGCGCAGCCTCATCAGAGGCATAGCCCGTTTCTGCCCGACAGATTTCGGTTTGCCGGATGGGGCGAATTTCGTAACGCCATCCGTTCTCCTGCCGCCACACCGTGGTCACATAGCCATCGGCCGGAAGCGACATGGGGCCATCGAAACTGCCGCCGCGCTTCCATGCGCGGGTCAGCCATAAGAGGCGCTTGGTCGCCCGGCTGCGCGGCGGCGGCTTCGGCTCGCTCTGTTGCGGTTTCACCCGCAACTCGCGGGAACAGTCTTCGTCGACGCGCAGCACGCCGTGGTAGTTGTGATGACGTAATACGTGCACCGGCCCCGTGAACACGCCACGGCATCGGTCACACGTGCCGACACCGGCGTCGCCCTCGTCGGCAGCGACGCGAATCCACCCATCGCGCGGCAAGCCGGCCTTGATCCATCGGCCTTGCTCCCAGACAGTGGGCGGTCGGGTTCCGCGGGCTTTGCGGGGTGACCTGATTGACCTCATCGACGACCAGCACGGGTTGACCAAAACCCGGGATGGTAGAGCGGCTGTGGCCCGTTATCGCTGAAAAATATCGAAATCAGACTTAAAAAGAACTGTCCACCAGACCCGATGCTGGCATTGCTTGCATGCGCGCTGACACGGTTTTCAGCCCGAGGCGGGGCCGATATCGCACCGGTCAGCCCTTATGATGCGTAGCCTGGCGTGACGAGACTCAAGACGCAAACATTCTCGGCGGTTGAGACGATGCAGCAGATCCATGACACGGCCTACCCAATGCTGCCGGCCGAACTGGGGGAAACGGAACTGGCCACGGTGTTCACCCCGAGCCCGGCCGAAATCCGCTTTGTTGCCGACCAGTATCGGCAAGCGCCCACGCGCGCGCTGATCCTCGTCCAGCTCAAGCTGTACCAGCGGCTGGGCTACTGCCCGCCAGTTTCGGGCGTTCCGACGGCCATCGTGCATCACGTGTGTTCGGTGCTGCGCATCCGCCCACTGCTGCGCAGCGTGCTGGCACGATACGACCGTTCAGGAAGCAAATCCCGCCACCAAAAGCTCCTGCGCGACTTTATCGGCATTCGCACCACGGACGCGCAGACACACGCGTGGCTTGCCGATGTGGCCGCGCACGCGGCGCGCATCAAAACGGAACTGCCTGACATCATCAACGTCCTGATCGAGGAGCTGATCCGGCACCGCTATGAATTGCCGCCGCTGGCCGCGCTGACCAGGATCGCTGCCCACGCCCGCAGTCAGGTCAACGAAACCATCTACCGCACGATCGTCGAGGCGCTGGGGCCCGACCTGATCGTCAGAATCGATGCGCTCTTCGACAACCGTGGCGGGCGCACCGGCTGGGATCAGGTCAAACGGGAACCCAAGCGGCCCGCGCCACGGGAGATCGCCGGGTTCCTCAAGCACATCGAGGCGCTGCGTGTCTTGGCTGATGGCATGCCGGTGGCACCGGAGATCCTCACCGCGCCAAAGTGCACGCAGTTGGTCACGGAAGCGCGCGCCCTGGATGTCCAGGAAATGCGGTCGCTCAAGCCCACCAAGCGCTATGCGTTGGCTGTCCTGTTCATCCTTGCGCAGTTGCAAAAAGCACTGGACGACGTGGCCGAGATCTTCATCAAGACGGTGCGCAACCTGGAACATACGGCCGAATTGCGCCTGCAGCAGTACCAATTAGCGCACGCGGACCAGCTTGAGGCCCTGGTCGGTCAGTTTCGAGACGTGCTCGGTGTGCTGCAGGACGACACGCTGCCGGCGGAAGCCCGTGTCGCGAAGATGCGCGCGGCGCTGGGCGGCGATCCCGATGGGGTACTGACCCGCTGCAATGAACACATCGCCTACGCGGGAAACCATACGTTTCCCTTCATGCTGCGTCCGTATCGGAACCTGCGGGCGCTGCTGTTCCAGTGCCTCGATCTGCTATCGCTCAGGGCCAGCTCGCAAGACGATGCGCTCCTGCGAGCGCTGGACTGGATGCGCAGCTACAGGACCTCGCACCGCGAATACCTGATGCTCAGCGACCGTGACGCGGCCAACCTACCGCTGGGCTGGATACCGGACAAGTGGGAGAAGCCGATTTTCCCGAATGGCAAGAGCGGCCGGCTGATGCACCGCAAGTACTTCGAGCTGTGCGTATTCAGCCAAATCATGCGGGAGTTGAAATCGGGTGACATCTATGTGGAGAACAGTGACCAGTACGACGATCCACGTGTGCACCAGGTGTCGTGGGAGGAGTTCCGGGCGGAACTACCGCGCTACAGCGAGCTGGTCAATTTCCCGGTCGACGGCAAGGCATTCGTCCAGGCGTTGAAAGAAGAATTGGGTACGCTCGCTGACGCGGTGGACTCTGAGTTCCCTGCCAACGACCATGTGGAGATCAGCGAACAGGGGCTCATCCTGCATCGGCTGGAGAAAGATCCCGATCCGCCCAACAAGCTGCTGATCGATCAGGCCATCACCGCGTCGATGCCACCGGTGAGCATTCTGGACATCCTGATCGAGACCGAGCGGTGGCTCGACTTGCACAAGCTGTTCGGTCCGCTGTCGGGGTTCGAAGCCAAGATCGACGATCCGCGCAAGCGGTTCATCACAACGCTGTTCTGTTATGGCTGCAATCTCGGACCGAGCCAGACCGCGCGCTCGGTGAAGAACCTGAGCCGCAAGCAGGTCGCCTGGCTGAATCTGCGACACGTCACCGAGGAGCGCCTGGACAAAGCCATCGTGCAGGTCATCAATGCCTACAACCGGTTCGCTTTGCCGAAGTTCTGGGGTTCCGGCAAGCGGGTGTCGGCCGACGGCACGAAGTGGAACCTCTACGAGCAGAACCTGCTGTCGGAATATCACATCCGGTACGGTGGCTATGGCGGCATCGGTTACTACCATGTCTCCGACATGTACATCGCGCTGTTCAGCCACTTCATTCCCTGCGGCGTGCACGAGGCCGTCTACATCCTGGATGGGTTGCTCAAGAATGCCTCCAGCGTGCAGCCCGACACCGTCCATGGCGACACGCAGGCGCAGAGCGGGCCGGTGTTCGGCTTGGCACATCTACTGGGGATCAACCTGATGCCGCGCATCCGAAACATCAAGGATCTGGTGTTCTACAAGGCCGACCGGCGCCGGCGCTACAAAAACATCGATTCGCTGTTCCGGGGCACCATCGACTGGGCACTGATCGAGCGGCATTTCCCGGACATGCTGCGCGTGGCCATCTCGATTAAGGTCGGCCGTATGACGCCGTCGACGATCCTCCGGCGCCTCGGCTCCGAGAGCCGCAAGAACAAGCTGTACTTCGCTTTCCGAGAGTTGGGCCGCGTCATCCGTACGATGTTCCTGCTGAAGTACATCAGCAACCCCGACATGCGACGGGCCATCCATGCGGCCACCAACAAGAGCGAGCAGTTCAACGACTACGCGCAGTGGCTGATGTTCGGGGGAGAGGGCGTCATCGCCGAGAACATCCGGCACGAGCAGCGCAAGGTCATCAAGTACAACCAACTCGTGGCCAACATGGTCATCCTGTACAACGTGCAGTGGATGTCGCGCAAGCTCAAGGAGCTTCAGGAGAAGGGGTTGCCGATCGACGCCGAAGTGCTGAAGGTGCTGTCGCCTTACCGGAAGGACCACATCAACCGGTTCGGCGATTACTTGATGGACCTGCACAAGAAGGTGCCGCCGCTTGATCCGACGATCGATTTCTCTTTCAAATCAGCCGCTTAGACTCATTCTGGCGGAAATTTTACGAATCCCGGCCGACCCTCCTGTTCGGATAAATCGGCTGCAAGGGGATTACCTTCCCAAGCGTCAAGCAGCAAATACGCGCGCAATGGACGGTCGTGAGAGGCCTGTTGTTGCAGCATGCGATAGCCGGCCGCCAACTCCCTGCACCGAGCCAGGTAATCGTGAGCCGGAACCTCTTTCTCTGCTGCGGTGGCGTTCAACATCACATCTGCCAAATCGGCCAACATGCGATTCGTCATGTCCTGGGTCAAGCCGTTCACCGCGACACCGAGCCCGCGCCGCTCGCGGCAGCGCTATCTTCCTGGACACTGCATCCCCTCAATTTGCCCTGCGCCAGGCTGTTATCTCCGCCCGCACCACCCGGCCCCACAAACCGATGCCCCGCCCCCTTAAACGTCACCATCCCAGGCGCATGCAACTCAATCGTTCCATTCGTCACCTTGATCTGCGCACCGGCCGCATTGACGAGCACATGCTGCTTCGCCTCCGCAGTGACATTGCCTTGCGTGGAGGCGACCGTCACGGCCTTCTCGGCCACCAGATGGGTCTCGCCCTTGAGGCTCGAAAGTCCGACCTTGCCGCTTGCGGCATGCATTGCAATGCCCGGTGCGGCATCCCCGGCTTGCCCGAGCGACTTGCCGTGCGCATAGAGGCTCAGCCCCTCCGCCACCGCCACTGAGAGATTGCCGCCCGCGGCGACGTTGGTGTCTTGCTTGGCGATCAACGTGGCCTGCGTGCCCGCGACCAGCACTGCATCGGCCGGTGTTGTTGTGACGATGCCCTTGGGCGCCGAGACTTGCAGATGCGGTTCGCTGTAGGCAACGGCCTGCGCGCCTTCACCCGCGCTCTCGGTGTGGCGCAGCACTTCGCTGGTGTGGCGCAGTTGCTTGAGCGCGGGGAGTTCCTTGGCGGCGGGTTCGTCGGCCAGGCCGGCTTTCTGCTTCTGCGCCGCGTCGGCGAGGGATTCGGCGAGGTCGCTCGCGGCTTCGATCTGGCTGGCGGCAGCTTCGCTGTCCTGCAGCGAGGCGCTGGTGCTCGCGCTGTGCGCGGTGAGCAGCAGGCCGGCACCGGCGCGCACGGCGCCGCTGTCGTCGGTCGCGAGCGCTGCTCCGTGGCCTAGATCGGCCTGCCGCGCGCTGTCGATCTGTTCCTTGTTATGGCCGAGCACGAGGCCGCTTGCCGCCTGCGTGGTGCTGAGCTGCGTGCGGCCCTGCCCTGCGGAGTCATCAAAGACGAGCTGGTTGTAACCCGACGAGCCTGATTGGCTGCCGGCCAGCGCCTGCGTCTTGATGCCGGACAGCACTGCGTTGTGGGCGTAGGCGCCCTGGCTCTTGCTGTCGCCGGCAAACCACGCCGGCGCGTTGCCGGTGGCGCCGGCTGCGCCGGCCTGGTTCTGGTTGTATTGCGCGTCGGTCTGGCCGCTGCCGTTGTAGGCGGCGCCCACCACGACGGGCCGATCGATATCGCCTTGCAGGAATTCGACCAGCACCTCCTGGCCGACGCGCGGCAGCGCCACGCCGCCCCAGTTCGGGCCGGCCACGGGCGCGGTCACGCGCACCCACGCGCCAAGGCCGGCACTGGCACGCGCGTTGTCGTCGCCGGCCGGATGCGATTGGCGGCTGGCCGACCGAGCGCCGCGCTGCCAATGAAACTGCACCTTGATCCGATGGTCCCGATCGGTGTGCACGGGCCCTTCCGCACCCACCACCAACGCGGTCTGGCTGCCGTTGACGGTCGGGCGTGGATGCAGCGCGCGGCCTTGCTCGTCGCTCTGCTGCGGGCGCACGGGCACGTTGTCGCGCACGACAGTGAAGTGGTTCCGATAGAACGGCGCGTCGTCGCCTGCGCCGCGGTTGCTGCCTGCGGCCAGCACATCGCCGCCGCGCAGCGCGCCCAGTGTTTCGGTCAGCACCTGGCCGAAGCGGTCGTTAAAGTTGTTGCGCGCCTGGTGGGTGACGGCCAGCACAGCAAAGCGCTGCTCGCCATCGTCATGATCGAAGTGATCGAGCAACTGGAATCGCGTGCCGGTCGCCAATGTCCGGGCCGTACCTTCGCCGCCGAACTGCTTGTCGCGCAGCTCCAGCGCTTCCATCATCAGCCGCGCGACGCGCTGTGCCTGGTTGTTGTCTTCAAACCAGTACTGACCGGGGTAATCGGTGTCTTGCAGCGTCAGCTGCGGGCCGTCGTTGCTTTGCTGCTGCGCACCGAGCTGAGCAGTGCGCTTGGCGTTGGCGCGGTAGTCCCAACTGGCAATCGATACGGCATTGGTCTGCCAACGGCGGGCGCCTTGCCAGCGGTCGATCACGTCTTCGGTGGCGGTGGCATCTGCGCGGCCAAAGCGGATGCTCGCCTGTGCGTTGTCGGCAAAAACGTCATTCGAATCTGCAATGACCATGCGGTGCACGCCCAGTGCATCGCCGTCTTTGGCTTCGTGCTCGAAGAAATAGAACAGCCCTTCTTCGGCCAGCAGCCGCGTGACGAAATCGAAGTCGCTTTCGTCGTATTGCGTGATGACGCTGCGGCGCGTGTAGACCGCGCTGTCGCGCAGGGCCCAGCGCCAGGCGGGCACGAGGCGGCCTTGGCCCTGGTAGTCGCCAAACAGGCTGTCGATCACCTCGATGACCGACATGTCCTGGAACAGGAAGCTGTCTTGCCGATGGCGCAGGAAGGCGAGCCAGGGTTCTATCACCAGCCGATAGCGCGCCAGGCCACCGTTGGCCCCCACCTGCTGGAAGCGCGTGACGTGGCCATGGAACGGCCGCAGTGCGCTCCGGCTCTGCTGGGTCAGCAAGTCAAGCCGCACGGGCTGGCCGAGCAGCTTGGCCGAATCGATGTCCGCGTTGTCGGACAGCGCCGTCAGTTCCACTCGGAAGCCGCCTGCGTCGATGTGCTCAGCAACGTCCATCTTTTCAGGCAGCAGCGCGTTCGGCCCCAGCTGCGTTTCCAGGCGCAGCAGCCGGTCGGCCTGGGAGAACGACGCACGTAGCAGGTTTGCCAACTCGGTCGGGGAGACCATGATGTGCTCCAGCGAAGCGACTTAGTTGATGCGGTACTTGAATTCGCCGTTCTTGCCGACGCCGACCTTGATCTTCTCGACGCTGCCGCCTTCGGCCATGCGCGTCAGCACCGATTCGGCAATCTGCGGCAGCAACGTGCCGTTCAGGATGTGGTCCACCGCGCGGGCGCCGGCATCCACCTCCGTGCAGCGTGCGAGCACCGATTCAACCAGCGCGTTGTCCCACTGGAACGCCGCCTTGTGGTTGATGGCCACGCGATCGCGGATGCGGCCCAGCTTGAGCGTGATGATCTCGGCCAGCACATCATCGGAAATCGGGTAATACGGCACCACCTTCATGCGCCCCAGGAATGCGGGCTTGAACGCCTTGTAGAGCGTCGGGCGCAGCAGCTCTGCCAGCGCATCGGTGTCGGGCAGTTCGTCAGCAGGCTTGTTCAGGCACGCCTGCATGATGGCCTGCGAGCCGACGTTCGACGTGAGGATGATGATGGTGTTGCGGAAGTCGATCGGGCGGCCTTCGGCGTCGTCCATCTCGCCCTTGTCGAAGACCTGGAAGAACATCTCCAGCACGTCCGGGTGAGCCTTCTCGACTTCATCCAGCAGCACGACGCTGTACGGGTTGCGACGCACGGCTTCGGTCAGCACGCCGCCTTCGCCATAACCGACATAACCGGGCGGCGAGCCCTTGAGGCCCGACACGCTGTGCGCTTCCTGGTACTCGCTCATGTTGATGGTGATGAGCTTGCGTTCACCGCCGTAGAGAATGTCGGCCAGTGCCAACGCCGTTTCCGTCTTACCAACGCCCGAGGGGCCAGCAAACAGGAACACGCCGCGCGGCTTGTTCGGGTCTTCCAGGTTGGCGGTGGCGGTACGCACGCGCTGGGCAATCGCATCCAGCGCGTGGTCCTGCCCGATCACGCGGGCGGCCAGCAGCGGCTTGAGGTTCAGCACCGTGCGCAGTTCGTCCTTGACCATGCGGCCGAGCGGAATGCCCGTCCAGGCCGACACGATTTCCGACACGACATGGCCATCCACCTGCAGCGGCACCATGGGCGATTCGCCCTGCAGCGCGCGCAGCTCGGCGAGCAGCCTGGCCAGTTCGTCCTGTTCGTCCGTTTTGTCGGCGGCGCGTTTGCGCTTGGGTATCGAGACGACGTCGCTGTTGGCGGCCACGGGAAGAGCGTCTTCCTCGCCGGCTTGGGCGCTACCGCTTTCGCGCGCCTCGCGCAACGCCTGAATGCGGGCGACCAGCGCGCGCTCCTGCGCCAGACGTTCGGTGTTCTGCGCGACGCGCTGTTCTAGATGCGTGCGCTGCTCGTTCAGCGCCTTCAGGCGCGCGTCGTGCTCGGCACCGGCGCTTTGCTCGCGCTCCAGCGCGTTGATCTCGCCTTGCAGGCGTTCGAGCGCTTTCTGGTCGTCTTCAATGGCGCCGGGCGTGGCGCTCTGGCCCAACGCCACCTTGGCGCACGCCGTATCCAGCACGCTGACGGCCTTGTCCGGCAGCTGGCGGCCGCTGATATAGCGATGCGACAAGCGCACGGCCTCGGTTATCGCCTCGTCCAGCACGCGCACACCAAAGTGGCGCTCCATCAGCCCGGCCATGCCGCGCAGCATGGCAGCCGCCAGCGGTTCGCTCGGCTCTTCCACCTTCACGACCTGGAAGCGGCGCGCCAGTGCGGCATCTTTTTCGAAGTACTTCTTGTATTCGCTCCACGTGGTGGCCGCAATCGTGCGCAACTCGCCGCGTGCAAGTGCGGGCTTGAGCAGGTTCGCCGCATCGTTCTGCCCGGCCTGCCCGCCTGCGCCAATGATGGTATGCGCCTCGTCGATGAACAGGATGATCGGCTTCGGGCTCTTCTTCACCTCGTCGATCACGTTCTTCAGGCGGTTCTCAAATTCGCCCTTGACGCTGGCGCCTGCCTGCAGGAGCCCCATGTCGAGCGTGCGCAGCGTCACGCCTTGCAGCGGCGGCGGCACATCGTTGGCGGCAACGCGCAGGGCCAGGCCTTCGACCACGGCGGTCTTGCCCACGCCGGCTTCGCCGGTGAGGATCGGGTTGTTCTGGCGACGACGCATCAGGATGTCGATCACCTGGCGGATCTCGGCATCGCGGCCGATCACGGGGTCGATGCGGCCATCGCGTGCGGACTGGGTCAGGTCCACGGTGAACTGGTCCAGCGCGGGTGTGGACGTCAGCGCCGCGGCGGGCTTGCTGCCTTCACCTTGCGAAGCGTCTGCTCTGTCGTCGGCAATGTCGACCGCCTGCTCTTGTTCGTCCGAACCGGCGGTCAGCCGATCGAAGTCGTGCTTCAAGCGATCGGCTTCAATCTGCCCGAACAGGCGCGAGCCCCGTTGCGCAAGCGCCGACAGGCTGGGCTCGGTCAGCAGCGCCAGCAGCAGATGGCCCGAGCGGATGCGCGTGATTTGCGAATCGAGCGAGGCGATCAGCCAGCCATGCTCGAACAGTTTTGGCAGATACGGCGAGAACGCCGGCGTGCGCGTATTGCCAGTCTGGAAGCGGCCGATCTCGGCTTCCAGGTCACGTTGCAGCGCGGCCAAGTCGATGCCGCTGGCGCGGGCGGCCACGGCAAAGTCGCTGCGGCGATTCTCCAACAACGCGAGGAACAGGTGCTCGAGATCGACCTCGTAGTTGCCGCGCGCCATGCACAGCGACGCAGCGCGCTCGGCGGCTTGCCGGCTCGTCGCATTCAGCTTGGCGATCAGGGTTTTGAGTGGGATGGCCATGGCGGCAGCGCTCCGGAAGAATCGATGAAGGTGTCGGTATCAATGCAGCGGCGCGAGCGTGTATTGCGCATCGCTGCGGTCCTGCTGCGCGGGGCGGGAACACAGGAAGGTGTCCCAGCCCAGGCGCCCGTCGTTGCTGTTGTCCAGCGTGCTGCCGGTCACGTCCTGCTGGCGCAGGATCAGCTTGATTTCGAACTCGAGCGTGGTGCCGCACAGGATGGTCAACATCTTGCGCAGCGCCAGCGCACCCGATGCACCCGGCAGGAAATTGCGGTATTGCGCACGCTTGAGCGGCCCGACCCACAGGCGCACGCGCAGGTCGCGCTGCCACACCCGCCCGCCCGCCAACGCCGTGGCGCCCAGCACGTTATTGGTGCTGCCCAGCCGCGTGTACTGCGACGCCGGCACGCGATACCACCCGCCCACAAACTGCTCCACCCGCATCGGCGCCTGGAAGTAATCCGACAGCACGCGCTGCAGGTATGCCGCAGACACCGGCCGATGCCGGATCGCCGTGGCATAACCGGCCAGCGCTTCGTCGAGGATGGGCCCCGGCGTGGTGGAAAGATCGCGGCGCAGCGTCTTGTCTGCCGCACCCGACAGCGATAGCAGCAGCGGCAAGTAATGCTTGGTGCTGTCGACTTCGTACTGGAACGGCAGGCGGTATTTCTTCCACGCCAAGTAGAACAGCGCCGTTGCCCGGTTCGAGAAGATGTCGAAGAACGCACGTGCAGCGCGGTCGCGCCAGAGGCTTTCGCGCTCGGCCACGATTTCGGTGTAGCGTAGCGGCAAGGCACCTTGGCCGCCCAGCATGCCGAAGAACGTGGGCGTGATCGCCAGCGAATCGAGCGCGCCCTCTTCCAGTGCGGCGATGAACGCCGCGTCGGTTTCAAGCATCTCGGCGGTGATGCCCTCGGCCTCGATGTGCTGCAGTTCGCTGGGCGGAAACGACAGCGACAGGGTGTTGCGAAAGCTCAGGCGCGTGGCCAGCGCCTGCTCGGGCGCCATGCCGCCTTCGCGCGCGAACAGCTGCTCCAGCAGGCGCACGGCCTGGAAGAACTGGTACCGGTGCGGCTGCTGGAGCAGCCGCCGGATCACACCAGGATCGATTCGCCGCTGCGGGGTGCGCATTTGACCAATTCCTTGCCGGTGCGGCGCGAGACCGCAATCAACTGCACAAAGCTATTCATGTGGACGTACAGGCCGAAGAAGTGGTCCAGCACACGGATGAACCGGTGCATGCCGGTGCCCACAAAGGCGTCTTCATCCAGCGTGAGGCGCACCTCCAGGCCGCGCACGAAGGTGGCGAACGGCTTGCCGGCCAGCCACTGTGTAGCCGGTTGGTAATCGAGCGCGACAATGCCTTCGATCTGCCGCGCCGAGATCGCGTTGCGCGGCAGGTCGTGCAGGCGCAGCATCTCTTTCAACGTCGGCAGACCGTTCTGCACGAGCGACAGATGGTTCAGCGCCAGCAGCGAGATCAACCGCCACTGCGCCGCGCGCCCGCCGCCAAACCGCATCGACGGCGTCGGCTTGCGCAGGAAGGTGATGTTGCGGGCGATGGAACTGCCTTCCATCGACAGATCGCCATCCGGCTGGCCAAACGCCAGCGTCGAGGGCAAATCACGGTTCGTGCAGGTGACGGTCAGGCTCAGCGTGTCCGTCTGCGGGCTGGCAGGGTCGAACTGCGTATCGACGATGGAGATTTCCGTTTCGAAGCCCGGGCTGCGCTGTGCGATCAGCTCGTTGCGGCGTGCCAGCCAGTAATGCCCCGCGCGGCCGGGTTCTTCGCCGTGATGCAGGGAATAGAACGGCCGGAACTCCGTGACCTTCTCGTGCGCCGTGGTTTCACGCACCAGTTGCACGTTGTCGATGGAGTAGATGTCAAAGCCGTGCGCGCGGCGGCTGTCGGCCACCACAGGGTACGCACTAGCCGTATGTTCGATGCGGATCGGATCGGCCTTCTGCTGGAACAGATTGACCACGGGCGTGCAATGCAGGCGCAGGTGCTCCGGCTGCAGGTTCTCGAGCAGACGCGCGGCGTGCGAATCGCTGCGCACGTCTTTCAGCACCAGATGCAGCGTCAGACGGCGCACCGGCACGCCCGGCGTCAGGCCGCGCCGCAATGCCGCCAGGTCGATGTCGAAGAAGTTGAATTTCTCGGCAAAGCTGAAGTGCTCGGTCAACAACCGATAGGCGGGATGCGAGCGTGCCGGGCAATCGATCAGGGACTCGTCTTCGCTAAAGCCGACTTCGTGCAAGGGCACGGAAATCAGCCTCTTCCAGACGCCGGCGCGCTCGGCTTCCACGTATCCGGCTGCGGTGTGCAGGAACAGCGCATCGCCCAGCGCCGCCACGAAAGACGGCTCGCCGTCCATGTAGACGCGCAGCTTGTCCATCGACAGCGATTCGAAACCGCCGCGCTCGCCGACGTATTCCAGCGTGATGGCGATCGAGCCGGTCGCACCCTTGGGCAGTTGCACAGCGGCCGGCGCAGACACCGCGCGCTCGAACGTCGCCGCGGCAACGCGCACCGGCGCAAACGTGACGTCGTACGCGGTGCGGAAGCGGCATTCGACCTTGCGCACCATGCGTGTGGTGAGGAACGTGCCGCGCGCAATCGTGACCGGCGCGCTGAGTTGCGCAGCCACGCCGCGCACATCGAAATGCGCCACCGAGCACGACGGAAAGGGCCGCAGATAGTGCGGATACAGCACCTCCAGCAGCGCCTCGGTAAATTCGGGGTAGTCGTCGTCGAGCTTCTTGCTGACCCGTGCGGTCAGGAAGGCAAACGATTCGATCATCCGCTCGACATGCGGATCGTCGCAGCCGTCGCCCGACATGGCGAGGCGGCCGGCGATCTTCGGATACCGCTCGGCGAAGTCGCGCGAGTACCGGCGCAGGAAGGCCAGTTCTCGTTCGTAATAAGGCAGCAGCTCTTCCATTCTTCGTGGCGGTCCGGTGGCGGTCCTGCGGGTGCTTCAGTGTGTTGCGGGTGGTGCGTTGTGCAGGTCCGTGCAGTCTCAGCCGCGTCCGCGTGACACGGAATACCGCAGCGTCGACGGTTGCAGCATGGCGTCAAAACTCACGGGCTCGCGTGCGGGCCCCACCAGCAGCACTGCGCTGATCCCAAAGCACAAGGCATTGGTCGCGCGTTCATTGATTTCCAGCGACACATTCACATGCTGCAGTCGCGGCTCGTGCCGCTCGATCGCCTTGGTCAGCGACTGGCAGATGTAGTTGCGGTCGTAGAAACTGGCCAGGCTCAGGCCGGAAAAATCGTTCAGGCCATACGTGAGCAACGACCGCTTGCATTCAGGCAAGCCATGCAAATCCTCTTCTTCCAACACGATGCGCGTGTTGAGCAAGGATTCAATATCGCGTGCCACGGTGCTCTTGAGTTCTTCAAGCGAGAGCTGGCGCAATGCCGTGGGCATGGGCGCGTGCGGCTCGTCGTCGAAGAGCTTGTCGAGCAGGCTGGGTTCGAAGCCTTTCATATGCTGCTAGAAAACAAGATGCCGCAGCACGGCGGCTGCGGCTCTTGTCATCAGGAGAACACCAAACGTTAAACCGAGTAGGTCTTGTCGTTCTTGGTGAGGCTCCAGGCGCCTTGCGAATTGCCGCCTTGGCCGCCGGCGCTCTTCTGCTGCGTGTACTTCCACTGCACAGCGGCGTAGCGCAGGCTGAACGTGTCGGTCGGGATGCCCTGGGCCACCACTTGCGAATCGACTTCGCTCAGGATGGCGTTCTTCAGCTTGACTTCGAGGTACTTCACGCGGTTGCCTTCGCCGTCTGCGCGGAAGAATTCGATGGTCACTTCACCGAAGGTCGTGCCGCCCGAAGCGTGCTGGTACAGCAGCGGGCTGACGACGTCCAGATCCTTCGTGAAGACCATGTCGCGGTGCTCGCAACGCTCAGCCGTGTGGCCGCCGGCGGTCGAGGCCGTGGCCGAACGCGGTTGGCTGATGGCCTGCGACCAGCTGTTGATTTCGATCCAGTCCTTGTGATCCTTGTCTTGCGACTCCCCCTTGATTGCCGGGCTGTCGAACTTGACGTAGATATCCTTCATACAGAGACCCTCTTCAATAGATTGGTTGTTGGTACTGCAACGGGTAACGAGCGTAACGGGTGGTTATGCCCGAACATTCCCCCCCGGGGAGAGTCCGGTCAGGAATTACGAGTTGGCCGACTTCGGCAGATCCGCCACGAGGCGCAGCGAGATCGACAGTTCGTCGAGCTGGAAGTGCGGCCGCAGGAACGCCACCGAGCGATAGGTGCCCGGCTTGCCCGGCACTTCCGCCACCTGGATCGACGCCTCGCGCAGCGGGAATTGCGCCTTCTGTTCTTGCGTGGCGTTGTCGTCCAGCAGCACGTACTGCGAGATCCAGCGGTTCAGGAACGTCTCAACGTTCTTGGCCGAGGCAAAGCTGCCGATCTTGTCGCGCATCATCGCCTTCAGGTAATGCGCCACGCGCGATACCGAGAAGATGTACTGCAGCTGCGCAGACAGCACCGCATTGGCGTTTGCGCTGTCGGAGTCGTACTTCTTCGCCTTCTGCGCCGACTGTGCAGCGAAGAACGCGGCGTAATCCGTGTTCTTGCAATGCACGAGCGGGATGAAGCCGAGGTCGCTCAGTTCCTTCTCGCGGCGGTCGGTGATGGCGATTTCGGTCGGGCACTTAAGTGCGATTTCGCCGTCGTCGGTCTTGAAGGTGTGCGTCGGCAGGTCTTCGACCAGGCCGCCGCCTTCCACACCGCGGATGGCAGCGCACCAGCCGAAGTCGTCAAACGCCGCAGTCAAGCGTGCGCCGAACGCCCAAGCGGCGTTGCACCACAGGTACTTGCTGTGATCGGTGCCATCCACGTCTTCAACAAAGTTGAAGCTCTCGACCACGGTGCCGTCCTTCGGGTTGTACGGCAGACGGCCCAGGAAGCGCGGCAGCGTCAGACCGACGTAGCGCGAATCTTCCGAGTCACGGAACGACTTCCACTTGGCGTATTCGACCGTATCGAACACCTTGGCCAGGTCACGCGGCTTGCCCAGGTCGGCAAACGATTCGAGGCCCAGCAGCTCCGGCGACGACGAGGCAATGAACGGTGCGTGCGAAGCCGCAGCCACGTGCGCCATCTGCTCGATGAAGTACATGTCTTCGGGCTGACGCGTGATTTCGTAGTCGCCGATCAGCGCGCCGAACGGGGCCCCGCCGAAGGTGCCGAATTCTTCTTCGTAGACTTTCTTGAACAGCGCGCTCTGGTCGAACTCGATGGCGGTCTTGAAGTCCTTCGTCAGGTCACGCTTGGTCGCGTTGAGCGCCTTGATCTTGATCGTCTGGCCGGTGCTCGTTTCCTTGACGAGGTAGTGCAGCCCGCGCCAGGTGGATTCCAGCTTCTGGAATTCCGGCGCGTGCATGATCGCGCTCAGCTGCTGCGAGATCAGGCGGTCCAGCTCGGCCACACGTGCATCAAGCGTGGCCGACAGGTTGTCGGACACCACCACGGTGCCGCTCAGCACCTGGCTGGCCAGCTCGCCGATGATGTCTTTTGCGCGCGCGCGCTCGGACTCGGACTTGGCGACGCGGCTTTGCTCGACGATGCTGTCGAGCAGGCTCACCTCTTCCGCAACCGAGGCGCCTTGCGCAGCGGATTGGTTCTCAAGCATCCTCGCCCCCGTTTTGCTTGGCGCCCAGCTTCTTCGCGTTTTCGGTGTTCCTCAGCACTTCCGACAGCAGGTCTTCGAGCTTGTCGTTACCGGCCATCTTGTTGCGCAGGTCAGCCAGCTTGGAGCGTGCTTCGAGCAGCTTGCGCAGCGGCTCGACCTGCTCGACAACGGCTTCGGGGCTGAAGTCCTCAAGCGAACGGAACTTCAGGTCGACGCCAAAGCGGCCACCGTCTTCCGTCAGCGTGTTCGGCACCTGGAACGCCGCGCGCGGCTCCACGCCCTTCATCACTTCGTCAAAGTTGTCGCGGTCGATGTTGACGAACTTGCGGTCGCGCAGCTTGGGCTGCTGCACTTCGGATTGGCCCGACAGGTCTGCCACCACGCCCACCACGAATGGCAGTTCCTTCGTCTCGATTGCGTCGCCGATCTCGACGTCATACGTCAGCTGCACGCGCGGCGGACGCACCTTCTGCAGACGCTTCTGTACGCTTTCTTTCTTGGCCATCACGTTCCTCCAGGAATGCGAACCAGCGCTGTGCTTAACGCAGTGCGCCGAACGGGTCTGCGCTGCCGCTGGCAGCACCGGTAGCAGCAGCAGGCGCAGCCGTGGTGCCGTGCTCGGCGGCCGGCGCTGCGCGGCGGACAACGCGTGCGGGGCGACGCACCGGCTGCTTGGCGACCGGTTGTTCGCCCGGAAACAGGACTTGTTCGCCCAGCGTGTCGCGCAGCATCTTGGCAAGCACCTGCGCGTCGGTCTTGACGTCGCCGGCCAGCGCGCTGTCGGCACGCAGCTCCTGCAACGAACGGCGCGCCACGCGCAGGCCGCTCACCGCCAGGATGCTCTTCGCCTGGCGATCTGCGTTGTCACGCTGCAGCGCTTCTTCGGCAGCCAGGATGGCCTGGGGGTATTTCTCTGCGCCGAACTGGATCTGCGCGATGCGCACCCACGGCTCGTCGCGGGTCGGGTTCTGCTTGGCGATCTGCTGGTACAGATCAATGGCCTTGTCCTGCTGGCCGCCCTTGGCCGCAGCTTCTGCCTCCGACATGCTCTTGCCGAAGGCCTCGTCGGTTTGGGGTCCGGGGTTATTGGTCGCACAACCCGCAAAGAGCGCGGTGGCAGCAGCCAGCACGATGAAGGAACGGAGAACGGAAGTAGACGAGGATTTGGCCACGGCGAGACTCTTCAAAGTTTCAAAGCGGTGTGTCGATACCCAATCAAATTCGCCGGAATTGGCGAGTTAAATGTTGGTCTCGACTGGCGCGAAATAGTACACTCCGCTCGTTGCCGTTGACAACCAAAAACGGATTATTAAGAAACCGAAACATCCTTTGTATTCAGTACCTTAGAGCCGCGCCTGGCAACGACCTCCGATTATGAAGAAACCGAAACATTCTTCCGCTTTCCTTTATTAAGGAACCGAAACAATTCAAAACCTTACTTTAGCCAAACGGGCGTCGCGGCAGTCAAACAAAGAGAATTAAATAGTTCAGAAATCAGGCATGAAGATGATGAAATTCGATGCCGCTTGGGAGCAAGCGGCGAGGCAGCCGGGCTGCGGCCGCCTTCTCAAGCGGTCTCTGAAGCACCATCTCGCGGCGGCGCTCAAGCTGATGCTGGTGAGCGCGAGCGTGGTCGCGCTGGGCGCCTGCTCCACCGGCGCAAGCGTGCTGGCGGGTGCGGCCAACGGTGCGCTGGAAGCGATGGGGCTCAAATCGTCGAACGTGCCCGATGCGCAGAAGCCGCCGCGTGAAGTGCCGCTCAAGATGACGGCCGGCAACAACCTGAACGCCGCCAACGACCGCCGCCCGGTTGCGGTGGTGGTGCGCCTGTATTCGTTGAAGGACCCGACCAGCTTCCTGCAGGCGCCGTATGACACCTTCATCGACCCGGCGCGCGAGAAACAAACGCTGGGCGCCGACCTCGTCAACGTGCGCGAGATGACGCTGATCCCGGGCCAGCGTTACGACTTCACCGAGAAAGTTTCGCGCGAAGCGACCACGCTGGGCGTCGTGGCGCTGTTCCGCAGCCCCGCGTCGCAGCGCTGGAAGTTTGCCTTCAACACCGAGAAGAACGAAAAATCCGGCATCGTGATCGGGCTGCACGCCTGCGCCATGACGGTGACGTCCGGCACGCTGACCACGCCGGCCGGCGCCACGCCGCTGACCGATCTCAATCTGCTCTCCCCCGCGGTTTGCGGTAGCTGAACAAGAAGGGCCAACGTGAGTTACTCCGCAAAGATTCTCTGGGGCGAAGGGCTGTTCCTGCGCCCACAGCATTTCCAGCGTCAGGACGCGTATCACGAGTCCCGCCTGCATGCGACTGCGCAAGTCATCCAGCCGTATGCATGGGGTATCCGCCATGCACGCTTCGATACCGATGCGCTGGCCAGCGGCGTGCTGCGCGTGGTCGAGCTGTCGCTGTTCTTTCCTGACGGCGAGCTGTACTTCGCGCCGCAGGCCGATGCGCTTCCGCCGCCGCTGGTGCTCGACGCGGTTCCTGCCGGCGTGTCGGAGCTGACGTTCCATATCGCCCTGTATCCGCTGCAAGACAACGGCGGCAATTACCGCGAGCAGATCGAAGGCGCATCGGTATCGCGCTTTGTTGGTGCGGAGGAGGAAACGGCCGACCTCTATACGGAGGCCGAGCCCGCCGCCATCACGTATCTGAAGAAGTCGGTCAAGCTGATTGCCGAGACGGAACCTCGCGAGCAGTTCATCTCGCTGCCCGTGGTGCGCGTGCGGCGCACCGGCACCGGTGGTTTTGAACTGGACGAGAACTTTGTGGCGCCGAGCATGGCCATCAACGCCTCCGCCGTGCTGTATCAGCGCCTGCGCCGGCTGCTCGATGCACTGCAGGCCAAGGTCAATGCGCTGTACGGTTTCCACCGCGAGCCGACCAAGAACATCATCGAATTCCGCTCCGGCGACATTGCCTCGTTCTGGCTGCTGCATACGGCCAATGCAGCGTTTGCGGCGTTGTCGCACCTGTATCACCACCCGGACCTGCACCCTGAGCGCCTGTTCCAGGAAATGCTGCGCCTGGCGGGCGCCTTGATGACGTTCACCAAGAGCTACACGCTGGCCGACCTGCCCGCCTACGATCACGACAACCCGGGCCCGGTGTTTGCCAAGCTCGACACGATCGTGCGCGAGCTGCTCGATACCGTCATCTCCACGCGCTACTTTGCAATTGCGCTGGAAGAGACGCGCCCGTCGTTCCACCTTGGCCGCATCGACTCCGGCAAGATCGACGACCAGACCAGCTTCTACCTGTCGGTGTCGGCAGACATGCCCGCCGCCGAGCTGGTGGAAGCCATTCCGGCCCGCTTCAAGGTCGGCGCCCCCGACGACGTGGAAAAGCTCGTGCTGTCGTCCATGCCTGGCGTGCCGCTCACCTATACGCCGCAGGTGCCGCCGGCCATTCCGGTGCGCCCGGGCGCGTGCTACTTCGCCGTGGAAGCGCGCGGCATGCTGTACGAACGCATGCTGCAGGCGCAGACCCTCACCATCTATGCCCCGGCCGGCATCCGGGAACTCAAACTTGAACTGATCGCGGTGACTTCATGAGCGCTACCTCCCCCCCTTCGCTGTTTGGCGGTTCGGCACCGGCAACCGCTGCGGCGGATGCACGTGAATCCAACACGCACGCCCGCACGCTGCTCGACTTGCTGTACGACGGTTTCTTCATGCTGTTCCAGTTGCGCAATGGCCAGCAGCCGACCAGCGCAGAAGATTTCCTCTCGCGGGTGCGCGCCTTTCTCGACGATTTCGACCGTGGCGCCAAGCGCCTGAACGTGTCGGCCGAAGACGTGTTCGACGCCAAGTACGCCTTCTGCGCCGCGGTGGACGAGACCATCCTGTCGTCCAACTTTGCGATCCGCCCGGCCTGGGAGCGCCGACCGCTGCAGCTCGTTCTGTTTGGCGAACAGCTCGCCGGCGAGACCTTCTTCGTCAAGCTCGAAGAACTGCGTGCGCACGGTGCACCGCGCCTGCAGGCGCTGGAGGTCTTCCACATGTGCCTGCTGCTGGGCTTTCGCGGCAAGTACATCCTCGAAGGGCCGGAGAAGCTGGCCTACCTGACCGCACGCCTGGGCGACGAGATCTCTGCCATCAAGGGCAAGCGTGCCGCGTTTGCACCGCACTGGCCGCTGCCCGACAAGGTCGCGCATATGCTCAAGCGCGAAACGCCGCTGTGGATTTTTGGCGCCGTGTTTGCGCTGATCGGGCTGCTGGGCTTCCTTGGGCTGTCGCACACGCTGAACGCCAAGACCAACGAAACGCTGGAAGGCTATTCGCAGGTCATCAAGCTCGGGCCGCGCTTCTCGCACCTGACGATTTCGCTGCCGTGATGACCGCGATGGGCCGCGTGCCCATCCTTCTGCTGAACCGCAACACGAACCCCAGCGCGACGCTGTTCCGATGAAGCCTCTGTCCAACCTGCCGGCCGCCGTGCCACAAGCCGTCCTGGGCGCGCTGCTCGGGCAGCAGACCCGCCAGATCACGCTGGAGACGGCGCTTGCTTCCGACAACCTCGTCGTGGAGCGCTTTACCGCCACCGAGGCGGTGTCGGCCTCTTTCGTCCTGCATATCGATTGCCTGAGCCCGTCGGCGCATCTGGACACGGCGAAGCTGGCTTCGCAGGAAGTCACGCTGCGCCTGGTGCAAGCCGACGGCAAGCGACGCGCGTGGCACGGTTACGTGGCTGATTGCGCATCGCTCGGCGGTAACGGCGGCCTCGCACGTTACCGGCTGCGCGTCGTGCCTTGGCTTGACCGCCTGCGCACACGCAGCGACTGCTTCGTCTACCAGGACAAGACCGCGCTCGAGATCATCGAAGACGTCTTCAGCGAATACCCCACCGCGCATTACAAGATTGCGACCACACAGCCGTGCGCCAAACGATCGATTTGCTGCCAATACCGCGAAACCGACTACGCGTTCGTGATGCGCCTGCTGGCCGAGGAAGGCCTGTCGTTCCGCATCGAGCACGAGCAAAGCGACGACAAGCAACAGCAAGGCAGCACGCAGTCGCGTCACACCATCGTCATCTTCGACAACGATGCGCAACGTCCGGCTTGCCCGCAGCCGGAGATCCGCTTCCATCGCGTTGATGCCACCGAAAGCGAAGACGCGATCGAGCGTTTCTCGCACGCGCACAGCGTGGGCACCAATGCAGTGACGCTCGCCTCGTGGGACTACAAGGCACTGGCTGCGACCAGCGCCCAAGCCAGCGCCAGCGACCCCGGCGGTGAGTTGCCCACGCTGGAACGTTTTGAAGCCTCGGGCTCGTATCAATATTCGAATACGCAAGAAGCCAGCCGCGCTGCGCAACTGCGCATGCAGGCACACGAAGGCGCGTACCTGCGCTACGAGGGCCAAGGCAGCGTGCGCCAGTTGGGCGCCGGACAGCGCTTTACGCTCACGCAGCATTTCGACAGCAAGCACAGCGAGTTCGTCACGCTGCAGGTGGAACACGAAGCCGCCAACAACCTCGGCGCCGACATCGCACGGTTGCTCTCCACCACCGAGATCGAATCGGGCAGCTACCGCAATCGTTTCGTCGCCGTACCGGCCGAGGCGCCTATCGTACCGCCCTACCGACGCCGCCCAACGGCGCCTGAAGGCCAGGCCGCCGTCGTCATTGCCGACGACGGCGCGCCGCTCACCACCGACCGCGACCATCGCGTGCGCGTGCGCTTCCCATGGCTGCGCGCGCCGGAGGTCAATGCGTTTTCCGATCCGTCCAACAGCGACCGCTCGCAAGTCACCGCCTGGGTGCGCGTGGCCAGTGCCAGCGCGGGCCCGAACTGGGGCGGCAATCACCTGCCGCGCGCCGGCACGCAGGTCCTGCTGACGTTCATCGACGGCGACATCGACCGGCCGATGATCGCCATGCAGTTGCACAACACCCAGGACGCCCTGCCCTGGGCGCCTACTGATGCGCCGCTTGGACAAGCCCTGTCCGGCTGGCACTCGCAGGGCCTCGGCGGCGACGGCTACAACCAGTGGCTCGTCGACGATCATCCCGGCCAGTTGCGCACGCGCCTGGCCAGTTCCACCGCCAACAGCCAGCTCAATCTCGGCTATGTCACCTCGCACGGCGCCACGGGCGGAGACCGCGGAACGTGGCGCGGCACCGGCGCCGAACTGCGCACCGATGCCTGGGCGGTGGTCCGCGCTGGCGGAGGCCTGCTGCTCTCGACCACCGCTCGCGCGCAAGCCGTCGGCACGCTGCTCGACGCCCACGAAGCGCGCGGGCAGCTCACCGCCGCGCAAAAGACGGCACAGCGCTTGTCCGACGCGGCCTCCAGCCAGCAAGCGCTGCCCTTGGCGGCCAACGAAGCGTTCGAGCCGATCGACAAGGCGCTCGACCCTGCGCAGGACGGCAAGTACCCCAGCAACGTCAATGGCCAGGATGCACAGCAGCCCGTCGATAAATTCGGCCAGCCGTTGCTGGTGACCGAATCGCCCTCCAGCATCGCGCTCGCCTCGCAGGCCACGACCACCGTCTACGCGGGGCGGCACTTGCACGGCACCGCGCAGGCCGACTGGCACCTCGCCGCTGGCAAAGTCATCGCCGCCGCGGCCGCAAAAGGCGTGAGCCTGTTCGCGCAACGCAACGGCATCCGCGCGATTGCCGAAGGCGGGCCGGTGTCCATCCAGGCGCATACCGACGCGTTGGCAGTACTGGCAGACAAGGCCGTCACTGTTACCTCGTCGGCCGATTCGGTCGAGATCCTCGCGCAACAGAACATCGTGCTGCATGGCGGGGATTCATTGATCCGGCTGGAAGGGAATGCGGTGACGTTTGAGACGTCGGGGTTGCTGTCGGTGAAGGGGGCTGGGCATCCGTTTGAGGGGCCTGGGGGGCAGGCGGCGGCGTTGCCGGCGTTGCCGGTGGGTGCTTTACCCCCGTCAACCGTGCTGCTTGAACACACATATCACGACGGTCAGGGGCTAGCTGGCGCCAAGTACTTCGCCAAATTTGCAGATGGATCGGAGCGGCAAGGCATTTTGGATAGCCAAGGTCGCGCGACGTTGGAAAACGTACCTCCTGGCAGTGTGCAAGTCAGCTACGGCCCCATGCCAGGTGCCTTTGAGCGCAAAGACAAGACGCCGATGCCTAATCACGATCCGAATCCATCGGACAGCAAGCTTTCCAAGCTCGTCGATAAGTACTTGTCGGCGAGCAACACGCCAACCTCTTCCGCCTAAGCATCCTCTGTCCGCACGTCATGTCTTCTTCTGATACCGCACAGGCGCCGGGTGGCCTGAGCTTAAGCAAGTTCAAATCCATTTGTGCCGACGTCGCCGATTGGACCTGGGGTATGGTCCAAGGAGCCTTCAACGAAAAGGCGACCTTCTCACAAATCCTCGTCGATGCCGTGATCGGCATGATTCCCTTGGTGGGCGATGGCACTGCGGTACGCGATCTGATCGCTGTGATCATGGGCTTGATCAACGACCCCAAAAAACGGGACGAAATCTTCGAGTGGATACTGCTGGTCGTTCTCGTCTTCGCTTTGATACCCGTGATCGGCGGCGTAGTGAAAGGCGTTGGTCGGATCCTAATCAAAGTGTTCAAGGAAGCCGCTTTGCTGACAGGCGCGGCACGTGCCGCAAAGCTCATGGAGGGCGCGCAGGAAATCATTGCGTTCCTGAATCGTATCGGTGTCAAGAACGCGGAGCAGTGGTTGCTGAAACTCCGGTTTGCGGAGTATCAAGCGAAAGTCATGGACCGCTTTGGTGCGCTGATGGATGTGCTCGACATCGCGCTACAGCTGATCAAAGCCAAAGCGGGCTCCATGATCCCGGCGAGCCTCGCCCAGCGAATTGATGCCCTGCGCAACGGCCTTGCGGTAATCAAAGCCAAAGGGAGTGAGATGATTCCCAAGGCCATCAAGGAACTGGATCAGGAGTTGCGCGAATTGCAGGCGTACGTCCGCTCAGGGGGAGAAACCACCAGCCGCGTTGCACTACATGAAGCCGCGACCGGCGAGCGTGTCGCAACGAAAGCAGACGAAGCCCGGCTGGTGGAAGATGGAGCGCTACCGACTCGTTCAGCTCGCGGGGGCTGGAAACAGAATGAGGCTCCAGCTGGACGCCCTGACAAGTACGCTCACGTCTACAAGACCGAACCCGAATACCCAGACCTTACCAAGCGTGTCGACAAAAACGGCCAACTGGAGCAAGTCGCCGCCTACAGCGGCCGCATCGTCAATCGGGAATTAAAACAGGGAGAGGAGATCTTCCGGCTTTTTGGGCCGGGCGGTGTCACCCATGGCATAGATATCGGTCCCAGCAAAGCCGGCGGCGCATGGTGGGGGTTGGGGTCTGCCCCAAAAAACGCCCGGGAGTGGCGAGAAATGTTCGGCGTGCTCGACGAGTTCAATCGTGACGGCTTCCTGGTGACCGGCAGAATTGAAGGCAAAGTCGGGCCTAAAGCGGCAGTCGGCACCGTGTCGGAGCAGGCTGGCACCAAACTGCCCGGACAATACCTACCGGGTGGCGCAACGCAGGCTTACTTCTATCTCGACAAGGCCCTCGCAGAACAACTCGTGGCCCATGGCGAGCAAGTCGTCGCAAGCGGAAAGCCCATGACACTGACCGATCCGGTCAGTGGCATGATATTCCACATACGGCCCACCGGTTGGACTGATGCTAACGGCATCTGGGGTTACCTCTGGCGCCCCGGCAGCCGCACCGTGCATACTGCCAAAGTGGCTGAACATGAAGAAGCCTCCAAAGACAACCACGAAGTCGTAGTTACCCCATGAGCACGAATCGAGTCACGCAAGGCGGCGTTACGCTGCCGACCGAACACGAGCGCAAGCAGATTTTTTACTGGCTCAAGCAGATCAGTTCATTTACAGCATGGAACCGTATCTTCGGTTTCTATCAGGCTTGGGCTCAAGCGACCGAAGAGTGTGCCCGACGGGCCACAGAACCGACGGGGCCTGCTGCAGATTACAGACTCATTCTCAACGGTTTAGCGCATTGCGAAGAGGCGGTGCTTCGCCTCAAGAAAGGCGACAAACGCATCTTCAAATTTGATGCTAATGGCGAGCTGGCCATGGCCGACCGTTTACCCACGTATTGGGAGAAGATGCTATTCCGCATGGAGGACGGGGAAACACTGCAACGCGATGAAAGCAATACCCCTGGCTGGACTCAGTTTCATCAAACATTCGTGAACCTGTGTGCGGCTTGGGGCGAGTGCGCCCCCGACATTCTTGAGCCTCGCTATCTCGATACGGAAACCCACACATTCTGCAACGATTACCTCAGGGCGAAACTCAATCAGATGGTGTTTCCGAATCCCCTGCCTGATGTGCCGGACCCCAAAGAGGACGTGCTGGTCTACAGCGGAAAGATGACGCCCTATTCGGGTATTTGGGAACCCGTCGATGCCCCCAAGCCCAAATTGCTCAGCTTGTTCCGAAACGACGAACAGCCCAAAGGGTCGTTTCCCATCGTCGGCACAATGAGCTATCTGCACGGCGGCTCAAATGCCCCCAACATGGCCGCCTACGCAGAAGAACGCGGTTTGCCGACTACGTGGCGCCTTCTTTGGCGCGATACCCGCTACGAGGATGGCACCATCCCCAACGAGGAGCGGGATTACGTCTTCCTGAAGCCAGATTCAGCACAACAAGAGGTTTCTTCTACTGTGTCTGCTACACCCGACCCGCTCATCTGCGCTGAAAGCGGGCAACCAGCACCCCAGGCGGGCCGCTGGCTGGCCGAAAATGACCTGCAAGCCAGCGTCATACTCCAAGCCGGAGAAATCTTACCGATGCATCAGGGAAGAAAATCTCGTTGGACGCTCGCCCGGGCGTGACCAGGCGTCAGCCGGCTTATTGACGGGAGCGTCCCCGCCGAAGAAGAGGACTACGTTTTCTTGAAACCCGATCCCGCAGAGGAGCAAACGCTATCTGTAGGATCTGACGCTTACGATCCGCTCATCTGGGCTGAAAGTGGGCAACCGGCTCCCCAAACGGGCCGCTGGCTAGCAGAGCATGACCTGCAAGCCAGCATCACACTCCAAGCCGGAGAAATCTTACCGATGCATCAGGGAAGAAAATCTCGTTGGACGCTCGCGCGGGCGTAACCAGCTTTATCGCCTTAAAGCGACAACCGGCTGACTCGTCGCTCACCCGACGACATTCAATGAGTTCGATAAATCTGAAGCCTTACAACTTACCGCGCAACCTTGACCAAGATGCGTGGTTTCTCTATCAAACCACGTCGATCCCGTACTACGAAGTGTGTGCACGTCTGTGCGAAGAGTTTGCACAGTTGCACAATCTTTTCATTACTGGACGGGGGCTGCACGGTGCAGCTCGCCTCGATTATTGGGTGTCGCGCTATCTCACCCATGCTGAGAACATCCGGCGTGGTATCGGCTTCGTCAAGAACGGGGGAGACTACATGCCCATGATCGATATCCTCGATACGCCTTCCACAGACTATCGCGGGATAATCGAGCAACCTCTCGGCTGGATGAGCGATGAAGAGTGTAAGCGTTGGGACAGCAAATTTTCACAGCTTAGCTACGTTTGCGGCACGGGCAGCGCTGTTTTGCGGAACAACTTAACAAAAGGGATTCACTGGTTAAACCGCCACTCCATTGGGCAGGATCGAATTTATCTTGACCGGGATGACGGCGATCCGGGCGACACGGCTGGAGCGATCCAACGTGTCGAAGAAAACGGAATCATTTCGCCACCTAAGCCGTATCCGAAGCACGTTATCGATTTTGGTGAGCAAGTCCACCCGGGTGACCGCTGTCCTCGTACCGGCGTATGGGTTCCCAGACAATGGTTAGACGGCGCAACTGACTTTAGCCTTGCATTCTGCGTTGAGGGCCACCCCATGCAGCCCGCCTATCGAATAAAGGGATTGGAATTGAATAACCCTTTCTCTGGATACGACGAGGAGATGGCTGCAGAATATGAAGCCATAGCGATGGGGTCACCTGTAACGGAAGCAGTAGATACGACTTGGCACTTCGTATCCCAGCCCGTTGCTCAACCTACGTCGCTGCCCCATCTGCATTTGCGTTGTGAAGCAGGCCACCCCTGCACAAAGAGCGGCTACTGGATAACGCCAGCCAAATCAGGCTCTCGCCGGTTCTTCTCGCAAGGAACCCTGATGCCAGAGGTTGTATCGGACTACGGTTCGACGATCTGGCAGTGGGATAGCGATCAATCTGATCCGAAGTTGTAATACCCAGGGAAAAAGCGGGTTGCAGACCCCGCCAGCAATCCGCGCTGACGCCCCACCTCAGGAACAAAACACCATGGGCCTACTGAAAAAACTCTTCGGCCGAAACGCCAGCGCCCGGGACGCCAACCCGCCCCCACCGCCGAAAGACGACGACACCTCGTCCGACATCGCCCCCGAACTCGCCCCAGCCTTGGAAGCCTACCAACAAGGCCAGTACGAAACGGCCATCACCGCGGCAGCACCCTTCGCGAATCGCCACGCCGACGCCAACCGCCTATGCGCGCTTGCCTATTCGGACATGCGCCGCTATCCCGAGGCCTTTCCTTACTGGCTTGCGTTGTTCGAACAGGAACCGAGCGCGCACAACGCGCTGCAGCTGGCGACGACGTCCGTCATATGCGGCGAACTGAAGCGCGGCGAAGCGTGGTTGATGAAGTTCGACGAGATCAACGAGCAGACGCACGAGATGTCCAGCGTCACGGCTCGCACGCAGTTCATCTCGTCGCTCACGCAGAGCGGGCACATGGCCGAGGCATTGCCGTATCTGGATTGGCTGCGCGATGTCTACGCGCGCGTGCGCATCACGGATTCGCATTTCCTGTACGTGCGCGGCATTCCGTTTTTCCCGAGCTTTCTGGAAAACACCCTGCCCGTTCTCAAAGCAAGCATGCCGAACGACAAGATCGTCGATTGGTATGGAACTCTGGTGGGGAAATTGGACGGGGAAGGCGAGGCACAACTTGAGCAGTGGCGGCAATCATTGGCTGTCACGGCGGGCACTTGACCGTGCCCTGCTGCGACACCGGCGTGCAAAGCGATATGAGTAAGAGAGGCCTTTCGCGATTACTGGGGCTCTTCTGCATCGCAGTCGCCATTGCAGGCTGCACGCGAGACGATCCACGCCCTAACACCAACGTGACAGCACTTTCGCAGCACATCCACCTCAGCATGCCTCCCGCGGCTGCCCGCTTCGAGATAGCCACCCTTCCAGAGCGCAACGACGAAGGCGTACCAGGGCCGACGGACTACGTTGCCCTGATCGCTGCGATCCGGCCACAGGGGCCCGACAACGCGATCATCGCAAATCAGCCCCGCATTGGTGAAGCGGCCGCAGTTCCGGAAGCGTTCCTGCGTGCCTGGCTTTCCGAGGGAGAGAAAGACGCATTGCAGCGAGCAGCCGCGCCAGACGGTACGGCGTACAACATCAGAGCGTTGACGCGCCAGGCCGCCAAACGCGCGATCGCAGTCCCCCTGAATGCCGGCGAGTGGGTCTTATACATTGAGTACGTCGCGCCATAGCCGTCAGCCGTTCAAGCGGCAATCAACTACTCTCCACCACCTGGCGCCAACACCTCACGCTGCCCATTCCGCCCCATCGGCGACACCAGCCCCGCCGCTTCCATCTGTTCGATGAGCCGCGCGGCACGGTTGTAGCCGATGCGCAGTTGCCGCTGCACGGAGGAAATCGACGCGCGGCGCGTGTTGAGCACGAACGCCGCGGCCTCGTCGTAGAGCGGATCGGCTTCTGCATCGCCGCTATCGCCACCAAACAAATCGCCGCTCGCGGCAGCTTCACCCGGATCACCGGCGAGGATGGCTTCGTCGTATTCGGGCTCGCCAAACTGCTTCCAGTGTTCGACCACGCGATGCACTTCCTCATCGGCGACGAACGCGCCGTGCACGCGCTGCGGATACCCGGTGCCCGGCGGCAGGAACAGCATGTCGCCCTGGCCGAGCAGCGATTCGGCGCCCATCTGGTCAAGAATCGTGCGCGAGTCGATCTTGGAGGACACCTGGAACGCCACGCGCGTCGGAATGTTCGCCTTGATCAGACCGGTGATGACGTCCACCGACGGGCGCTGCGTCGCCAGAATCAAATGGATGCCGGCGGCACGGGCCTTCTGCGCGAGGCGCGCGATCAGCTCTTCGATCTTCTTGCCGGCCACCATCATCAGGTCGGCCAGTTCGTCGATGACGACCACGATCAGCGGCAGCGTTGACAGCGGCTCGGGCGCATCGGGCGTGAGCGAGAACGGATTCGGCACCTTGCGGCCGGCCTGCTCCGCTGCGCGGATCTTCTGGTTGTAGCCGGCCAGGTTGCGCACGCCCAATGCAGACATCAGACGGTAGCGCTTTTCCATTTCGCCCACGCACCAGTTGAGCGCGTGCGCGGCTTGCTTCATGTCGGTCACGACCGGCGCCAGCAGATGCGGAATGCCCTCGTACACGGAGAGTTCCAGCATCTTCGGGTCGATCATGATCATGCGCACGTCGTCGGGCGTGGCCTTGTACAGCATCGACAGGATCATCGCGTTGACGGCCACCGATTTGCCGGAGCCCGTCGTGCCGGCCACCAGCAGGTGCGGGGCGCGTGCGAGATCCGTCACCACGGGGTTGCCGGTGATGTCTTTGCCCATGGCCAGCACCAGGTGCGACCCGTGCGACTGGAAATCCGCCGCATTCACCACTTCCGACAGGCGGATCATTTCGCGGCGGGCGTTGGGCAGCTCCAGCCCCATGCATGTCTTGCCGGGGATGGTTTCGACAACGCGGATGGACGTCACGCCCAGCGCGCGCGCCAGGTCTTTCATCAGCCCGACCACCTGTGCGCCGCGCACGCCAATCGCCGGGTCAACCTCGAACCGCGTGATGACCGGCCCGGCCGACGCACCAACGACCGTCACCGGCACCTTGAACTCCGCCAGACGCTGCGCGATCAGGTTGCTGGTCTCTTCCAGGTGCTCCGCGGAGACGGCTTCCGCGCTCGGGGATGCGGCGGTCAGCAATGCGGCACCCGGCAGGCGGTAGTCCACGATGCGTGGTACTGCAGGTGCGGTCGCCGGAGCGGGCGCAGGTGCAGGCGCTGCGGCGACGGCCGGTGCTGCGGCGTGCGACACCACCTCCCCCACCACGGCCGGCAAGACGATGCGCGGCTTGGGCGTAGGCACGGCAGGCGCGATTTCCGGCTGCCCGGCCGGCTCGATGGCCGGTGCTGCGGGTAGCGCTTCCACCTCGGGCATTGCTTCGACAATCGGTGCGGCTTCGGCTTCGGCTTCTGCTTGAGCGATCGGCTCGTCAACCTCCGGGGCAAGCGTCGTTACGGCGGGCGACATCAGGCCGCGCAGTTCGGCCAGGAGCGCCTCGGCTTCCTGGCGTACGGCATCGAGGTCGACGGTTGGAGTCTCTGCGGGGGCGGCTTTCGCCTCCGCCAACTCAGACACCGTCGGCTCGCTCAGGACAACCGGCTCCGCAGCGGGCATGGCCTGCGGCGCAGGGGCCGCCGGGGCTGGCGCGAGAGCCTGCGTCTGCAAACCCAGTTGCGGTTGATGGAACGGGCTGCTGACGATGGTGGCACGCGGTTTTGGGCGCGGCGGGGGCGTCTGCGGCGGAGTGGGCGGCGCCACGGGCGGCGTCTTCACGGTTGGCGGCGCGTCTGTCGGCGCGCCCTTCTTTGCGTCGAGCAGCGGCCAGATCTCGCCCGGTTGCGGCGGTGAGGGGCGCGTACGCGGGGGCGGCTGCCATGCGGGCTGGCGGCGTGCAGAAACGGCTTCGATGCCACGGTGTCGCACGGCTGGCTGCGCGGCCCCAGTGTTACCACTCCAACGCGCCTCCCCTGCTCCGCCAAGGCCGAGCGCGGTCGGCTTCAAGCCATCGTCAACGGGTTCGTCGTGGCGGGTTTCTGGCTCGGCAGACGTCTCGGTATGTACACTGCGGCGGCGGCTGAACACCTGGCCCCACGATCGCCCGAACACCATTGGGGCGACCCAGATGAGCACCCCGAGCATCAGGAGGAACGCGCCAGTCCAGCCCAGCATGTGAGAAAACAGCGAAGACAATGCGCGCCCGGCGGCACCGCCGGCCTTGTCCTGCGGGTCGGCGCCAGAAGTCAAGGCTTCAAGCGCGGCGCTGGCGCTCAGCGCGACGAGCGTCACCAGCCAGAGCCGCACGGTGCCTCGACCTTTGAGGAAGTCCCGCTCACCCGCCAGCGCGCGCGTCACATACCGCCACACCAGCGGCAGCAGCCACACGGTGGAAATGCCAAACCAGCCAAGCACCATTTCAAACGCCATCTACAAATGCCAGGCCGCGATTGTAGCGGGGCGCGCCACCGCCATGAGAATCGCCCGGCCGAAAAACACGCGGGCGGGCGTTCTGGCAACACGTTTCAGCGCAACGTGTCCGACGCAGTGGCGTGATCGGCGCGTCTGCGGCAACAGAAATCAGGCCGCAGTACTAGGCGCCGTCCCGCCGGGGCGCATCGGCACGGGGTGTGCCTGCTTGTCGTTGAGCATCGTCCACACGAGGATGGCCGCCACGATGTCAAACACGGCCAGCGCCACGAACAGCGGGTTGTAGCCGATGGTGGTTGCCAGCGTGCCAACTGCCAGCGAGAACAGCATGCCGCCCATGTAACCCGACATGCCCGCCAGCCCCACCGCCGTGCCGACTTCATGCTTGCCGAACATGTCCGACGTGAGCGTGTACAGCGCGCCAGAAAGCGTTTGGTGCGCAAAGCCGCCCACGCAGAACAGCGCAATCGCCGTGTAGGGACTCGTCGCCAACCCAATGCAGGCCGGGCCGATCATGCAGAGGCAGCCCGTCACCATCACCAGCTTGCGGGACGTGACAAGCGATACCGAAAACCGCTTCTGGAACCACGGCGCCAGGTACCCGCCCAGCACGCACCCCACGTCTGCCGCCAGAAACGGCAGCCACGCAAACAGCGCGATCTCCTTCAGGTTCATATGGCGCTCGGTGGCCATGTAGAGCGGAATCCAATAGTTGAACGTCTGCCACGCCGGCTCCGACAGAAAGCGCGGAATGGCGATACCCCAGAAGCGGCGGCCGCTGACGATTCTGCCCCATGAAGGCTTGGGCACGTTGGCGTCGTCGTCCGGCGTTTCCTGGCCGGCGCGGATGTAGTTGCGCTCTTCCTCCGACAGGCGATGGTGTTTGGCCGGCACGCGATACAGCAGGAACCACAGCACGCTCCACACGAGCCCGATCCCACCGATCACGGCAAAGGCAAAGCGCCAGTTGCCGTGCAAAATGCACCAGACCACCAGAGGAGGCGCCACCACCGCCCCCACGGACGAGCCGATATTGAACCAGCCGGTTGCAATCGACCGCTCCTTGGCCGGGAACCACTCCGCCGTTGCCCGCAGCGCCGATGGAAAGCCAGCCGCCTCCGTCATCCCCAGCATCGCGCGGAACGCCGCCAGCGACAGCCAGCTGCCGGCCGTGCTGTGCAGCAGGCACACCACCGACCACGCCGCCGCAAACAGCGCAAAACCCAGCTTGGTGCCCAGCACGTCGAGCACATAGCCCGCCACCGGCTGCATCACCATGTAGGCCGCCTGGAATGCCGCGACGATGTAGCCGTACTGCTGCGTGCTGATGTTCAGCACCTTGTTGACTTCAGGTGCCGCCACGGCCAGCGCGTTGCGCGCCAGGTAGTTCATGATCAGGCCGCTGAGTACGAGGCCGATGATCCACCAGCGCAAGCCTTTGATGGGTTTCATGTGTTGTCTCCTAAGAGCCCCCCGGTTGTTCTTGTGTGTGGGGCGTACTGCGGTTTCAGAGGTGCAAGACGGGTTCCGGCAATCCGGTCACGCCCGGGCGCACTGCAAAGGTGGCGCCCGAGAGCGGGTCGTCGCCGATCAGGATCGACGTCACGAACAGGGTGTCCAGCCCAGGCCCGCCGAACGCGCACATGGCCGGTTTGGACGTGGGAATGGCGATGCTGCGATCAAGGCGGCCATCCGGAGTGAAGCGATGCACGAAGCCAGCATCGTTGCCGCAGATCCAGTAGCAACCATCGGCGTCCACGGCAGCGCCATCCGGACGCCCCGGGTGTGCGTTCATGTCGATGAAAACGCGGCGGTTGTGCGGCGTGCCGGTGTCGATGTCGTAATCGAAGGCCCAGACCGTCTGGCGGCTTGCGTGCGAATCCGACAGATACATCGTCTTGCCGTCGGGGCTGAAGGCCAGGCCGTTCGGGACGATCAGGTCGTCGATGACGGCATCGACGCGCCCAGTGCGAGCGGCCGCCGCATCCAGGCGGTACAGCTTGCCGAGCGGCAGACCGAGCGCCGTGTCCAGCACCATCGTGCCAGCCCAAAACCGGCCTTGGCGATCGCAGCGACCGTCGTTGAAACGCATGTCGGGGCGCGGGTGCGCCACCGTGGCGAGGCGCTGCAAGGGCCCAAGCTCGATGCCGGCGCTGGGCGGCGGTGCGAGAAAGATGCCCGTTTCCATCGCCATCGCCCAACCGTTGGGCGCCATGGCAATACAACCAGCCATTTCGGGCAGTGGCCAACTGTCGGTCTGGCCGGAAAAGAAGTTCCAGCACCACAGCGTGCGGCCCGGAATGTCCGTCCAGTACAGCGCCTGTTCACCGGCATGCCAGATGGGGCTTTCGCCCACACCGCATTGCATGCTGCCAATCCGCTCGACAGTCGGCTCTACATTCACGTGCATTGCGTCAGTCTCCGAACGGGCCGGCTTTGACGAATGCACCGCCCTGATACTGCGCAGCCGGATCATCGGCAGGCAGCGGCGGCTGTGCTTCGACCTGGGCGCGGAAGATCTCGCTCGTCTCCGTCGGTGTGTAGCCGAGGTGCGCGGCGTGACGGTTGTCCCACCAGCGGTCGCGGTTGTTCGACATGCCGTAGACCACGGTAAAGCCCACGTTCGGCACGAACAGCGCGCGGCGGATGAGCTGTTCGAGGTCGTCGTAACCGAGCCAGGTGACGAGCATACGGCGGTCCTTCGGTTCGGCAAACGAAGAGCCGATGCGGATGGCGACCGTCTCGATGCCATAGCGATCGAAATAGAAGCTGGCGAGTTGTTCGCCAAACACCTTGCTCAGCCCGTAGTAGCCATCGGGCTTGGTGGGCACGGCGCTGTCGATCACCTCGCCCTGCTTGTAGAAGCCGATGGTGTGGTTCGAGCTGGCAAACACGATGCGGCGCACGCCATGACGACGCGCCGCCTCGTACAGGTTGTAGGTGCCTGCGATATTGGCCGGCAGGATTTCTTCGAACGGCCGCTCGACCGATACGCCGCCCAGATGCACGATCGCATCCGTACCGGCGACAAGCGCATCGACGGCTTCCGCGTCGGCAAGGTCGCACGGCACGATCTCTTCATTGGTACGTGCTTCGCCGAGATTTGATATATCAGACAACCGCAAAGAATCGGCGTATTGGGGCAGACGCTCGCGCAGCACCTTGCCGAGGTTGCCGCCGGCGCCCGTGAGCAGCAGGCGGTGGCAGCGTGTGTTCACGCCGTCGAGCGGATCGTTTTGAACGTTCATGTCAGTGGTCATATCAGGTCACCGGGGCGGGGTTGAACAGGGCCAGCGCATTATGCAGACCCAGCTTGTCGGCGCAAACTTGCTTGCGGCCGCTCGCCACGTCAAGAATCAGGTGGAACAGCTCCCAGCCGATGTCGGCAATGCTCGCTTCGCCCGTGGCGATGCGACCGGCGTCAAGGTCGATCAGGTCATGCCAGCGCTCCGACAGCGCCTTGCGCGTGGACACCTTGATGACGGGCGCCATGGCCAGGCCGTACGGCGTGCCGCGGCCGGTGGTGAAGACCTGCAGGTTCATGCCGGAGGCCAGCTGCAACGTGCCACACACGAAATCGCTCGCCGGGGTTGCAGCAAAAATCAGGCCCTTGCGACGTACCTTTTCGCCCGGGCCAAGCACGTCGACGATGGGCGTGCTGCCCGACTTCACGATCGATCCAAGCGCCTTTTCCACCACGTTCGACAGGCCGCCCTTCTTGTTGCCCGGCGACGGGTTGGCGCTGCGGTCAGTCTGGCCGCCGCTCAAGTAATCGTCGTACCAGGCCATCTCGCGCAGTAGCGCACGGCCGACGTCTTCATTAATGGCGCGCGGCGTGAGCAGATGAATGGCGTCGCGCACCTCGGTCACTTCCGAAAACATCACCGTGCCACCCGCGCGCACGATCAGGTCGGCCGCAAAGCCCACCGCCGGGTTGGCTGTCACGCCCGAAAACGCATCGCTGCCGCCGCACTGCACCCCGACCACGAGATCGGATGCCGGACAGGTTTCGCGCTGGCGCTTGTTCAGGTGTTCCAGGCGGCGCTCGGCCATCTCCATGATGGCATTGGTCATGCCGATGAAGCCGTCGAAGGCTTCGTCCTGCAGACGCAGCACCGGCGAATCCGCCGTGCCGGCCACTTCGATCGGAATGCGCCCACCCGGCGCGAGCTTTTCCGGCACAAGGCGTTCGGGCACAAGCTTTTCGCAGCCCAGGCCGATCACCATGATCTCGCCGCCAAAGTTGGGATTGAGCGCCAGGTTCTGCAGCGTGCGGATCGGCACGATGGCGGCGGGCGCGTTGATGGCGACGCCGCAGCCGTACACGTGGTTGAGCGCGACCACGTCGCCGACATTCGGGAAGCGCGGCAGCAGTTCGCGTTTGATGCGGCCCACGACGTAATCCGTCACGCCCGCCACGCACTGCACGCTTGTCATGATGCCGAGCACGTTCTTCGTGCCGACCGTGCCATCAGCATTGCGATAGCCCTCGAAGGTATAGCCCTCCAGCTTTGCCAGCTTCGGGTCCGGGCGCGTGGCCAGCGGCAGTTCGTCCAGCGCGGGGGCGGACGGCAGCTTCACGGCGTGCTCATTGACCCAGCTACCGCGCGGCAGCGGCTTCACGGCGTAACCGATCACCTCGTTGTAGCGGATGATCGCGTCGCCTTCAGCCAGGTCGACCAGCGCCACCTTGTGGCCTTGGGGCACACCTTCGACTAGCACCGTGCCATCGGCGAGTGCCGTGCCAGCGGGCAGGCCGCGTGCGTTGACGACGATGGCGACGTTGTCACCGTCGTGCACGCGAATCGTCAGCGCCTTTTCAGTTGCGTTGCCGGCCTCAGGGGCCAGCGTCGGTTCAGACATCACAGACTCCGTGATTGATTCAAACGGGTTTGGCTTCAACGCCCCAGGCTCGGACGTTTCGGGTCATACGTCCAGCCCGGCACGAGGTATTGCATGGCCATGGCGTCGTCACGCGCGCCAGGGCCCAGGGTCTTGTACAGCGCATGGGCCGCCATGACGCGCTCCATGTCGATTTCGATGCCGAGGCCCGGGCGCTCCGGCACGGCCACGTGGCCGCCCTGGATGCGCAGCGGCTCGCGCGTCAGGCGCTCCTCGGCCTCCTGCCAGATCCAATGCGTATCGATGGCCGTGATGTTGCCCGGCGCGGCGGCAGCCACATGCGTGAACATCGCCAGCGACACATCGAAATGGTTGTTGGAATGCGAGCCCCACGTCAGGCCCCACGCGTCGCACAGCTGCGCGACGCGCACGGAGCCTTGCATGGTCCAGAAATGCGGATCGGCCAGCGGAATGTCGACTGCGTCCAGTTGGACTGCGTGGCCCATCTGGCGCCAGTCGGTGGCGATCATGTTGGTGGCCGTCGGGATACCGGTGGCACGCTTGAACTCGGCCATCGCCTCGCGGCCCGAGTAACCGGCTTCGGGGCCGCACGGGTCTTCGGCATAGGCCAGCAGATGGCCTTGGCCCTTGCACAGCGCAATTGCCTCGTTGAGCGACCACGCGCCGTTCGGGTCCAGCGTGACGCGGGCGTGCGGAAAGCGCGCCTTGATGGCCGCAATCGCTTCCATCTCATCCGCACCGTGCATCACGCCGCCCTTGAGCTTGAAATCGGCAAAACCGTAACGCGCGGTGGCGGCTTCGGCCAAGCGGGCGATGGCGTCGGGCGTCATCGCGGCTTCGTGGCGCAGGCGCAGCCAGTCGTCGGCGCCCTTTGCGCCATCCAGGTACGGCAGGTCGGTCTTGCCACGGTCGCCAACGTAGAACAGATAAGCGAGCATCGGCGCGCTATCGCGCTGCTGGCCGGCACCGAGCAGTTCGGCCACCGGCACCTCCAGAAACTGGCCAAGCAGATCGAGCAACGCCGCTTCCACCGCCGTGATGACGTTGTCCATGCGCAGATTGATCTCGTGCGGCTGGCGCAGCACGGCCGCTTCCGAAGCGGAGGTGACCTGGTGCACTGCCGCTTGATGCGCGGCATTGCCGCCACCGGCCAGCGCGCGGCGAACGTTGTTCAGCACGCCATTGGTACGACCGGTCGATTGACCGACCACCAGCGGAATCACACGCTCCAGCGCTTGGCGGATGCCCTCCCCGCCCGGCACCTCGCCCACGCCGGCGCGCCCGGCGTTGTCCTTCAGGATCACGAGGTTGCGCGTAAAGAACGGTGCATGCGCGCCGCACAGGTTCAGCAGCATGCTGTCGTGGCCCGCGACCGGAATCACCTGCATCTCCGTCACCCGAGGTGTGTGCGTGCGTGCGCCGGACTCGATCGATTGCAACGTCACTTACGAGGCTCCCGTGGCTTACAGCGGCTTCAGTTCCACACGCTTGATCTCGCCCACCATGAACAGGTAGCAGACGATGGCGACCAGCGCGTGGATCCCCACGTACACCAGCGCACCGTTGAACGAACCCGTGGTGTTGACGATGTAACCGATGGCGATGGGCGTGGTGATGCTCGACAGGTTGCCGAACGTGTTCATCAGCGCGCCCGACAAGCCGGCGATCTGCTTGGGCGCCGTATCGGAGTTCACCGCCCAGCCCAGCGCACCGAGGCCCTTGCCGAAGAACGACAGCGCCATCACCGCCACCACGATGGCCTGCGCGTCGACGTAGTTGCAGATCACCATGGTCATGGAGAGCAGCATGCCCAGCACGATGGGCACCTTGCGCGCCACCGAAAGCGAGGCACCACGCCGAAGCAGCGCGTCTGAGATGATCCCGCCCAGAATGCCGCCCAGGAAGCCGCACACCGCCGGGATCGACGCAACGAAGCCCGCCTTCAGGATCGACATGCCGCGCGCCTGCACCAGATACACCGGGAACCACGTGATGAAAAAGTACGTAAGCGCATTGATGCAGTACTGCGCGATGTACACACCCATCAGCATGCGGTTCTGCAGGAGCTGCTTGACGTAACCGAGCTTCGGGCCCTCGGTCTTGGCCACACCCGCGCGATCCATGTTCACCAAGCCGCCGCCGGCTTCGATGTATGCGATTTCGGCACGGTTGACGCCTGGGTGGTCCTTCGGTTCGTGCACGAAGGTTCTCCACACGATCGCCATGACGATGCCGATCACGCCCATCACGATAAACACGTGATGCCAGCCGAACGCGTGCACCAGCCAGGCCATCAGCGGGGCAAACACCACCGTGGCGGCGTACTGCGCAGAGTTGAATATGGCCGCCGCGGTGCCCCGCTCGTTGGCCGGAAACCACGCAGCCACGATACGGCTGTTCGCTGGGAAGGACGGCGCCTCGGCTGCGCCCACCAGAAAGCGCAGGCAGAACACCATGGCGATGGCGGCGGCGCCGGTAAAGAAGCCGATCGCTCCCTGCGCCAGCGTGAAGAGCGACCACAGCAGAATGCTGAACGTGTAAACGCGCTTCGAACCGAAGCGGTCGAGCAGCCAGCCGCCCGGAATCTGCGCGATCACATAAGCCCAGCCAAACGCCGAAAAAATATAGCCAAGCGACACGGCATCGATGCCGAGTTCCTTCTGCATGGCCGAGCCAGCAATGGAGATAGTCGCCCGATCGGCGTAATTGATGGTCGTCACGATAAACAGCATCGCGAGGATCACGAAACGCACGCGGCTCATGCGCTCAGTGCGCGGCACGGCCTGCGCTCCCACTGCGGGGGCCTTGATGTCCATCGTCTCCTCCTTGCGCCGGCACCAGCCGTGCCGGCAGGATCAAGTCGCCGGGTCCTGTGCGGCCCGGCGTGTTGTTTTTTTCTAATCGACTGCTACGGCTTCAGGCCCAGCTTCCATCCACCAGACGGCGGAGCTTCAGCGGGTTGCCGTCTTGCAACGCTTCGGGCAGCAGTTCAGCCGGCAGATCCTGGTAGCACACCGGGCGCAGGAAGCGCTCGATGGCCGCCGTGCCGACCGAAGTCGTGCGTGCATCCGTCGTTGCCGGCCACGGCCCGCCGTGCACCATGGCGTGGCACACCTCAACACCGGTTGGCCAGCCATTGGCCAGAATGCGCCCTGCCTTGCGTTCTAGAATCGGCAGCAGCGAACGCGCGATCACCGTGTCGCCCGCATCCAGATGCAGCGTGGCCGTCAGTTGGCCTTCAAGCGATTCGGCAAGCGCCCGCAACTCGTCTTCATCGCGGCAGCGCACGACGAGGCCGGTGGCGCCGAAGATCTCGTCGTGCAACGCCGGTTGCGCCTGGAAGCTCTTCGCATCGGTGATGTAGAAGCCGGCTTGCCCGCGGTTGGGTTGGTCGCTGTCTTGCCCGCGCGCGACGCAGCGCACGTTGGCCTCGGAGGCCAGCTTGTCGACGCCACGTGTGTAGGCGCTGTGGATGCCTGCGGTGAGCATCGGCTGCGCAGCCACGCCGCCCATGGCAGCTGCCGCTGCAGCCTCAAAGGCATCCAGTTCCGGCCCGTCGATGGCGAGCAGCAGGCCCGGGTTCGTACAGAACTGGCCCGCACCCATCGTCAGCGACGCCACGTACTGCTGACCCAGCGCAGCAGCACGCTTGGCCAGGGCATCGGGCAGCAGGAAGACGGGGTTGATGGCGCTCAACTCGCCATATACCGGAATCGGCTGCGGACGGGCCTGCGCAATGCGTAGCAGCGCCTGACCGCCTGCACGCGAGCCTGTAAAGCCCACTGCCTGAATATGCGGATCAGCCACCAGTGCGCCCGCCACATCGTTGTCCGCCAGGATGAGCGAGAACACGCCCTCCGGCAGCCCGCATTGCGCCACCGCCGCTTGAATGGCACGGCCCACGAGTTCAGACGTACCCGGGTGCGCCGGATGCGCCTTGACGACGACCGGACAACCCGCAGCCAACGCTGACGCGGTATCGCCACCCGCTACCGAGAATGCCAGCGGGAAGTTGCTCGCGCCGAACACGGCGACGGGCCCCAGCGCAATGCGGCGCATGCGCAAGTCCGAGCGCGGCAACGGCTTGCGTTCGGGCAGAGCCGAATCCAGGCGTGCGCCCACGGCATCACCGGCACGCACCACGCTTGCAAACAAGCGGAGCTGATTGCACGTGCGGCCGCGCTCGCCTTCCAGGCGCGGACGGGGCAATGCCGATTCAGCCATCGCGCGTTCGATCAAGGCATCGCCCAGCGCTTCGATCTGGCTGGCGATGGCTTCCAGAAAGGCTGCACGGGTTTCCGGCGCGGTTTCGCGGTAAACGTCAAAAGCCGCGGCGGCCAGTTCAGCGGCACGCGCGGCCTCGGCCTTGGAGGCCAGGGTGAATTCAGGTTCGAGCCATTCCCCGGTGGCGGGGTTCATGGCGCGAACCTTGCCGGCACCACCCGCCACGCGGGCAGCACCCAACAACAGTTCGCCGCTCAATTGCATAAGGATTCCTCGTGTTTTCGGTTGCGCTCAGGCCGCCAGCTTTTCCACTTCGGCAACGCGCGACACCAACGCCGAGAGTTCTGCAATCTCGGCGTCGGTCAGGTCGGTCAACGGAGCACGGACCGGACCTGCGTCACGGCCGATGACCTTCATACCGGCCTTGACGATCGACACCGCATAACCCCGCTTGCGATTGCGCAGCTGGATGTACGGCAGCACGAACTCGTTGAGCATCTTGTAGACCTTGGCATTGTCGAACGCGCGCACGGCGGCGTAGAACTCTAGCGCGAACTTCGGCACGAAGTTGAAGATGGCCGACGAATACGTCGTCACGCCCATCGTCAGGTACGGCAGCGCAAAGGTTTCGGCCGTCGGCAGGCCGCCGACATAGGTGAAGCGGTCGCCCAGGCGGGCGTAAATGCGCGTCATCAGTTCCAGATCGCCCACGCCATCCTTGAAGCCGACGAGGTTCGGGCAGCGGTCTGCCAGGCGCTCAAGGTGGTTCTCGTCGAGGACCTGGTTGGCGCGGTTGTAGACGATCACGCCGAGCTTGGTCGATTTGCAGACCTGCTCCACGTGAGCGGCCACGCCGTCGGCAGAGGCTTCGGTCAGGTACGGCGGCAGCAGCAGGATGCCGTCTGCGCCGGCAGCTTCAGCGGCTTTGCAGTATTCGATCGATTCAGCCGTGCCGCGGCCCGCCGGGGCGATCACCGGAATCTTGCCGCCGGTTTCAGCCACGGCAGCGCGCACCACGCGGTCGGTCTCAGCCGCGGTGAGCGAGAAGAATTCACCCGTGCCGCCTGCTGCAAACAGGCCAGCGGCATCGTGGCTGAACAGCCAGTTCAGGTTGGCGCGATACGCTGCCTCGTCGAACGACAGGTCCGACGCCTTGAAGTGCGTGATCGGGAAGGACAGCAGACCGGAGCCGATCTGTTGGGCAAATTCTTTAGGGCTGTATCGGGACATGTCTCGCTCGTGATGAATGCGTGTTGTTGATGAGCGAATTCTTGCACCCGCATCGATTCAAGTCCAAGCCAACTGCTGTCTCGATCAATACAAAACTTGTATTGATACAGGGTCTTCCCTAAGTCACTGATTTCCATGCTGCAGCCGCACGTGACGGCGCGGCCGCGTCTGGTCAGTGGCGCGTCACACCGCGCCCTCGGCCTCCACGTAAAGGGCGTACAGGGAGTGCGAACTCGCCATGTAGAGGCGGTTGTTCTTCGGCCCGCCGAAGGTCAGGTTCGGGCAGCGTTCCGGCAAGTGAATGAAGCCGATCGGCTTGCCATGCGCGTTGAAGATTTTCACGCCGTCGTAGTCGGCGGAGTTGACGCCCACGCGCCCGTCCGAGCCCCAGCCGCACCAGAGGTTGCCGTCCTTGTCGACGCGAAAGCCGTCCAGCGCACCTGCGCCGTTGGCGTCGATCAGCTTGGTCTTGTTGGACGCCGTGCCGTCGGGCGCGATGTCATAACTCCAGATGCTGCGCGAGGGCGTGCCCTTCCACTCGACCACGTAGAGCTTCTTCTCGTCGGGCGAAAACGCGAGCCCGTTCGGGTTGACGAGGTCGGTGATGATCGCGCGGATGCTGCCGTTCGGATCGATCCGGTAGACGTTGGTGGTGGCCTGCTCCGGCTGCGCCTTGAAACCCTCCCAGTTGCCGTTGATGCCGAACGTCGGGTCGGTGAACCAGATGCTGTCGTCGGACTTGACGACGATGTCGTTGGGCGCGTTCAGCCGCTTGCCCTGGTACTGATCGGCCAGCACGGTGATGCTGCCGTTGAATTCGGTGCGCGTGATGCGGCGCGTGACCGAGTGTTCGCACGTGACGAGGCGCCCTTGCCGGTCGCGCGTATTGCCGTTGGCGTAGTTCGACGGCTCGCGGAACACGCTGAACGCGCCGTTCGTCTCGTCGTACTTCATGATGCGGTTGTTGGGAATGTCGCTTACCAGCAGATAGCGCCAGGCGGGAAAGTAAACGGGCCCTTCAGCCCAACGCATGCCGGTGGCGAGCTGTTCTACGGAGCTGCTGTAGAGCCGGTATTTCAGAAAGCTCGGGTCGAGCACTTCCACCGCCACGTCTGGGTAGCGCGCGTTCGGCTTGAACCCTTCGATCTTCTGCGCGCCGGCCAAGCCGCTGGCCGCTGCAAGGCCTGCCCCAGCCACGCTCTTGAGAAACCTGCGACGGCCAACTTCCGCGCTTTCCATGGACATGCTTGTCTCCTGATGGTTGTCATTGGCCCTTCAAACCGAAGGGGCGAGCCGATTCTTGCACCGGCGATCTTTCCAATCCAAGATAAGCCCTGACTCAATCCATACAGGTTTTGAATCGATGTTTGAACTCAGCCAACTCCGCTGCTTCGTTGCCGTGGCCGAAGAACTGCACTTTGGGCGCGCGGCGGAGCGTCTGCACATGACGCAGCCGCCGCTGTCACGTCAGGTACGCCTGCTGGAACATCAGGTCGGTACGGAGCTGCTGGAGCGCAACAGCCGCTCGGTCAAGCTGACGGCGGCGGGCCGCAGTTTTCTGCCCGACGCATCGCGCATCCTGCGCCTGGCGGACGAGGCGGCCGCCACCGCCCGGCGTGTCGCGACGGGCGCTGCCGGACAGTTGGCCATCGGCTTTACCGCATCAGTCGGCTACGGGAAGTTGCCTTCGCTGGTGAGCGCCGTGCGGGCAGCTTCACCCGGCGTGCGGCTCACGCTTAAGGAGATGGTGAGCGGCGCGCAGCTCTCGGCGCTGGATGCGCGCGAAATCGATGTCGGCCTGCTGCGCCCGCCGGTGGAGCACGGCGAGCTGATTGCCGTGCCGTGCTCGCAGGAAGCGCTCGTGATCGCGCTGCCCGAGGCGGTTGCCGACAGCTGGCCGCAACGCCCCAGCCTGCGCGACTGCGAGGGGCAGCCGCTGCTCATGTATTCGCCATATGAGGCGCGCTATTTCCACCAGATGGTGAGCGGCCTGCTGGAACGCGCAGAGGTGCTGCCCGACATCGTCGAATACGTCAGCCAGATCCACTCGATGCTGGCGCTGGTGCGTGCGGGCATCGGCGTGGCGCTCATCCCGGCAGCAGCGGCCATGCTGCACTTCGAGGGCGTGGTCTATCGCCCCGTGCGCACCACGCCTGCCAAGCCGGTCGAACTCTGGATGGCCTATCGCAAGGACAACGACAACCCGGTGTTCAACCTGCTCAAGACGGTGCTGCACAACGCGCTTGCCGAAGGGCGCTGAACTCACGCGGCACCGCTCTTGCTGAAACATGGCGATCCCAACCAGGAGACCGCCATGCCGCAAACACCCCAGACCATTCCACGCACCGTCATGTGGCTCGCCGCGGCCGTCATCGGCCTGACCGTGGTTGCCTTGCCGCATCCCGCCCACGGCAAACTACCGCCGCCCACGCCGGCTGAGCAAGCCGCCGCTGCCCAGCAGGCCGAGACGGAGCGCGCTCAGAAAGCGCAGGAGCAGGCGCAGCTGACCGAAGTGCAGGACCGTCTGGCGGCGCGCTTTGGCAAGGGCGGCAACAACGCGCCAGACGCTGTCACGCCTGCCACCAACCTGCCCAAGAACGTCGCAGAAGCGCCGGGTACGGCAGGCCCGCATGGCGGCTCGCGGCCCAGTGCGGAATCCCATTCGGGCAACGCCCGCTAGGCGATCAGCGGAAACGCCGTGTCAAACGTGGTGGCCACCTCCAGCCGCTGTTTGAGCAGGCCCACCTTCACGTAGAAATCGGCCGTGCGCTGCTGCTCGGCAATGAGCTGCGGATCGATGGCGCGCCACACCGTCTGTCGACGTGCGAACTGCAGACGCGCAGCCTCCGGCGCGATGCCGATGATGCGGGCCAGCGTGGCCGAAAAGCTGTCGACATGCTGGTACGACCACACCTGCGCACGCACCACGCGCTGCAAAAAGTCGCGCAGTGCATCGCGCTTGGCCGCCAGCGCCGCATCGGTCGCTGCCAGGTAGCTGAGGCCCGACCACAACCCGCGCCCGCTGACGAGCACGCGCGCATGCTTGGCCGTTTCGGCCATCGCCGTGTAGGGCTCCCACGTTGACCACGCATCGATCGACCCGTTGACCAGCGCAAGCTTGGCATCCGCCGGCGGCAGGAAGCGGAAGTTGGCATCGTCCGGACCCAGCCCGGCCGACTCCAACGCCTTGAGCGCCACGAAATGCCCGATCGACCCGCGGTTCGTGCCGATCGACTTGCCTTTCAGATCCGCGGCGGTCTTCAGCGGAGAATCCGGCCGCACCAGCACCGCCGTGCCGTATGGGTCGGATCGGTTGGCGCCGATCAGTTTGATCCGTGTGCCCGCCGCCAAGGCAAAGATGGCTGGCGCATCCCCAATGGGGCCCAAGTCGACGGCGCCTGCATTGAGCGCTTCGGCCAGCGGTGCGGCCGCCGGAAATTCGGTCCATTGGATGTCGTACTGCACGCCCTTGAGCGCGTCGGCCGCTTCCAGCAGCGCGCGCAGGCCACCCTTCTGGTCGCCCGCCTTGAGCACGAGGCGGGGTTGCGCGATGGACAAGGCAGGCGCGGCAGCGAGCGCCAGCGTGGATTGCAGAAAACGTCGTCGATGTTGCGGCATGGTGATGGAGCGATGCGGTCGAGGGTCAGTGGATGAAGCCGCCTTTCACATAGCGCACCGGTTCGGCGTCCATGCGGGCTATCAAGGAATCGAGGCCGCTTGTGCTGCGGGCGGTTCCGCGCGCAGCCGAAGTGCACAGGAAATCGGCGTCGGACCACGTCGTGCCCGGAGCGCCGCGTGCGCGCAACCAGCCGTTGCGATCGGCCAGCAACTGCGTGCCGGAGAACGCTTGCGGCGCAGCACCGGCAATGGCGGCGAAGACGCTCCAGGCGTCGGCGCCTGTCGCCACGCAACGCGCCTGGAACGCGCGCGTTGGCGGTGGCAACGTGCCATCCGGCGTGATCAGCAACGTCTGGAAACGCGGATCTTCCAGCGGGATGTCGTGTCTCGATGCCGAATCCACCGCCACCACCCGCACGCGTTGGCCGTTGCGCCACGCAGCCAAGGTTTGAGACGGCGCGTCACCGCAGCGCACGGACAACGCGGGCAGCGCCACCGCTGGCGCTGCAGGTGTCCGGCAATCACGGGCTGTCGCGCTACAACCCGCTCGAGCGCCACTATCGCGATGTGCTGTGCAGCCGCATTCACACGCCGCAGAACGATTCCATCCTGCTGGCAGCCGGCCGTACTGCGCTCGGGGTTTAGCTGGACGCCGCCAACCAAGTCCAGCAAGATGCCCAAAAATCCCACATCAGGAACCTGTCGATGAGCACGCCCGTACTCGCCACTGTTTCCGCTGCTGCTTCGTCTGCGGCACCCGCACAAACCCAGTCCATTGCGCCGCTGCGTGAGTTCGTGACCGCGCTGTCGCGCCTGCTGGATCAGCAGCCGACCGAAGCCGAGATCCTCTCGCGCGCCGGCGCCCTGCTCGGCGCGCTTGTCGCCCGCGACGACTGGTTGCCCGCTGAATACGCGCAGCCGCACCCCGAGCACTTCCAGCAGTTCCTCCTGCATGCCGATTCCGGCGAGCGCTTTTCCATCGTCAGCTTTGTCTGGGGCCCGGGCCAGCGCACACCCATTCACGACCACACCACGTGGGGCCTGATCGGCATGCTGCGCGGCGCCGAATACTCGCAGCCGTTCAAGCTCGACGCCCAAGGCAAACCCCAACCCGACGGCCCGGCGATTCGGCTGGAGCCGGGCGCGGTGGAACACGTCTCGCCGCGCGTGGGTGACATCCACCGCGTGCACAACGCCTTTGACGATCGCACGTCGATCAGCATCCACGTCTACGGCGGCAACATCGGCGGCATCCACCGTTCCGTCTACACGGAAGACGGCGAGCGCAAGCCTTTCGTCTCCGGCTATTCGAATACCCATCTGCCCAATCTCTGGGACCGTTCCAAGGACACGCCCGCATCATGAGCACCATCATCGACGCTATCGACGCCATCGAATCGCCGGTCGCTGCACCGCTGGCCGAAACCCACGTCCCGACGCTGGCGTATGCCGACGTGCGCGCCGCCCTGCTGGCCCGCAAGGAGATCGCGCTGGTCGACGTCCGCGAGGAAGACCCGTATGCCCAGGCGCATCCGCTGTGGGCAGCCAACCTGCCGCTCTCCCGGCTGGAACTGGAGGCGTGGTCGCGCATTCCGCGCCGCGACACGTTGATCGTGTTGTACGGCGTGCACGATGGCGTGGACCTCGCCCCGCGCGCGGCGGCCAAGCTGGCTGAACTCGGCTATACGCGCGTGTACCTGCTCGAAGGCGGACTCGATGGCTGGCGCGCAGCCGGCGGCGAGGTGTTCCAGGACGTGAACGTGCCGAGCAAATCCTTTGGCGAATACGTGGAGGCGCACCGCCACACGCCGTCGCTCAGCGCGCAGGAGGTCAAGGCGCTGCTTGATTCCAAGCGCGACGTGGTGATCGTCGATTCGCGCCGCTATGAAGAGTTTCAGACCATGAGCATCCCCACGGCGACGAGCGTGCCGGGTGCCGAGCTGGTGTTGCGCATCCGCGAGCTGGCACCGGACCCGAGCACGCAGGTCATCGTCAATTGCGCGGGACGCACGCGCAGCATCATCGGCACGCAATCGCTGGTGAATGCCGGCATTCCCAACCCGGTGGCGGCACTGCGCAACGGCACCATCGGCTGGTTGCTGGCCGATCAGGTGCTCGACCATGGCGCCAGCCGCCGTCACCCGCAGGAGGTGTCTGCCGAAACACGCGCGCAGGCACAGGCCGATGCGCGCGCCGTGGCCGAACGCGCCAACGTGCCGCGTATTGCGCTGGCTGACGTTGCCAAACTGGAGACCCCGGACCGCACGGTCTACAAGCTCGACGTGCGCACGCCCGAGGAATACGCCGCCGGCCACCTGCCCGGCTTTGCCAGCGCGCCCGGCGGCCAGCTCGTGCAGGAAACCGACCACACGGCTGCCGTGCGCGGCGCCCGTATCGTCCTGGCCGATGACGACGGCGTGCGCGCCGACATGTCCGCCTCGTGGCTCGCACAGATGGGCTGGGAGGTTTATGTCGTCGATCCGGTCGACGCGAGCGCGCGCAGCGTCACCGGGACGTGGCAGACACCTGCCCCGCCGCCCCCCGCCGTGCGCACCGTTGACGCCCGCGCGCTGGCAGGCTGGCTCGAAGCGGGCGACACCGCCGTCATCGACGTCACGCGCAGCGCCAACTACGTTGCGCGGCATATTCCGGGGGCATGGTTTGCCGTGCGCTCCGACTTGCCCGCAGCGCTGGCGCGCATCCCGGCGGCCCGCCGCTACGTGCTCACCTGCGGCTCCAGCCAGCTCGCCCGCTTTGCCGCCGCCGACCTTGCCAAGCTGACGCATGCCGAGGTGTGGGTGCTCGACGGCGGCACCGCAGCCTGGGTGGCGGCCGGCCTGCCCGTTGAAGCCGGCGAGACCCGCCTGGCCTCAGACCGCATCGACCGCTATCGCCGCCCGTACGAAGGCACGAGCGCGCCGCGTACCGCGATGCAGGCCTATCTCGACTGGGAGTTCGGGCTGGTGGAGCAGCTGCGGCGCGACGGAACGCACGGGTTCCGGGTCATCTGAGGGGCCGCCAAGGTTCGGAACGTCACGCTTGGCGTTCTGAACTCGACACTTGGGGTTCCGACACTCCACGCTTGAGGTTCCGAACTCCACCGTTGGCGTTCGGAACGTGACGGGTGGCGTTCAGAACCTCGATATCTCGTAGTCCGAACGCCGACATTGAGGTTCTGAACGCCATGCATGGGGTTCCAAACCCCGCATGCCGGGTTCATAACCGGGAACGCGAGGTCTGGAACCCCATGATTGGAGTTCCAAACTCCACATACGCCTCAGCTCACTTGCTTGCTAACAATGCTCACAACGAGCGATAACAAAACTCGTTTTGCGCATAAGGCCGCCTTGCGTAGCATCGGGACTTCCTCCCAGAGGTTCCGTCATGTCCCCCTTCATCGCCCTGTGCCTGCTCATCACCTACGTGGTGTGGGGCACAACGTATCTCGCCATCCGTTTTGCGTTGACCGATCTGCCGCCCTTTCTGATGATGGGCTCGCGCTTTTTGGCTGCGGCGGTGCTGCTCGCCCCGCTGGTCATCCTGCGACAGCGCAAGCGGCCCGAAGAACGGCCGACCTTGCGCCAGGTCCGCAACTGCGCGTTGATCGGCGCGTTCATGCTGGTGGGCGGCATGGGCATGACGGCGGTGGCCGAGCAGACCATCTCGTCGGGTGCGACCACGGTGATGATTGCGTCCATGCCGCTGTTCTCCACGCTGTGGACGCTGCTGGCCGGCGGCCGCCTGCGGGCGTATGAAATCGGCGCGATTGCGCTGGGTAGCATCGGGATTGCGGTGCTGTTTCGCGGAGCGGAATTTCAGGCCAGCACGGTCGGCGTGCTCGCGCTGACCACCGCCATTGCGTCATGGTCGTTCGGCTCGCAGCTCTCCAAGCGCATCGACATGCCCAAGGGCATGACGGCTTTCGTATTGGAGATGGCCTTTGGCGGCGTGGCACTCGTCGTGCTCAGCCTCCTCACCGGCGAAACGTGGCCCAGCCACATCGGCACGCATGCCGCGCTTGCGTGGGGCTACCTTGTGGTGTTCGGCTCGGCCATCGCGTTCACGGCCTACATGGCGCTGGTGGAACGCGTGTCCACCGTCATGGCGACAAGCTACGTATATGTGAACCCGCCCATCGCCCTGCTGATGGGCGCATGGCTGGCCGATGAAGTCGTCGCGCCGCAGACGCTGGGCGCAACGGGCATCATCCTCGCGGCCGTGGTGGTGCTGACAGCCGGGGCAACGCGCGCGGCGCGGCGGGCGGCTGCTTGAACGTGCCCGATGGTGGCCGAAAAAAAGCCCGCACATTGGCGGGCTTTTTCTTTGGAGGGCGGTCAAGCTGTCTTGATTTCAGCCAGCAGATCGGGGTGGTGGTCGAGAAGCTTCAAGAGTTTCACCAGCGCCAGAGACGGTTTCGTCTTCCCCGTCTCATAGCGCGAGAACGCATTGACGCCGCCGCCAAAAATCTCGGCGGCCTCGCGCTGGTCCAGATTCAGTTTGCGCCGCACCGCCGCAATGTAGGCCGGATCAACATAGCCGGCATTCACCTGGCGCTGAAAGGCCGACACCAGTTCGCCATACCGGTCGCCCTGCTCGCGTTCGAGCACGATCTCGTCGCATGCAGGGCAGAACTCTCCAGTCACGGAGGGGATGACGGTGGTCTCCCCCTTGTAGGCGTACGGCACATCGCGTGTGTCATGGACCAGCTCGGCGGCACCGCAGCTCGGGCATTTCATGGTCAAAGCTCCTTGAAGGAAACGATCAGCACGCCATCAACCACGGTCAGCTTCAGATAGACGTCTTGCCCACGCGCCTTTGTGTGATAGACGTCTTGCCACACGCGGTGGTCGGCATGGGTCGTCATGCTCTTGTAAAAGCTGTGGGGCGTCAGCGTCATGACGACTGCGCACATGCCCGCCAGATCCGTAATGCCGAGTTCGAGTGCCCCCTCGTATGCGCTGCGTGTCGCCCGTACGCTGCCCGATCGGATCAGTTCACGGATGAGCGACAGCTTGGCGTGTGGCGTACGTTTTTCCAAGCACGCCAAATTAACCTAGTTGGTTAGTATACCAAATAGGTGAATTCTGAAGACGGTCTTCTGGGAGAGAAGTTATCCGGCCAACGACGACGGCAACGACGCGCTCGGCGCCGCTTCGCCGTCGGCAAACGCGGCGGTTCCGTCGTCCTCGGCGCTATCCAGCCGGTTGAGCCACGCCAGCAACGCGTCGGCTTGCTGCGGGCGCGAGAACAGGTAGCCCTGGCCCAGGTCGCAGCCAGCATCGCGCAGCAAAGCGAGCTGCTCGGGGTCTTCCACGCCTTCGGCCACCACCTGCATGCGCAGGCTGTGGGCCATGGCGATCACGGCACCGGCAATGGCTTCGCCGTCGCCGGGCATGCGCTGCACGAAGCTGCGGTCGATCTTGAGCTTCTGGATCGGGAAACGCTGCAGATACGCGAGCGACGAATAGCCGGTGCCGAAATCGTCGATGGACAGGCTGATCCCGGCCGCGTGCAGGGATTCGAGCAGCGCGATGTTGGCCTCGATGTCTTCCATCAGCACGCTCTCGGTAATTTCGAGTTCGAGCTGATGCGGCGGCAAGCCGGTTTCGCGCAGCACGTCCATGACGTTCTCGACGAGCGCCGGGTCGCGCGTCTGCCGTGCCGACAGATTGACGGCCACCCGCAGCGTGATGCCGTCTTCGCGCATCCAGCGCACGGCCTGTTGGCACGCGGTACGCAGCACCCACAGGCCGAGCGGCACGATCAGGCCGGTTTCTTCCGCCACGGCGATGAATTCGCCCGGGCCGATCAGCCCGATCTCCGGATGGCGCCAGCGCACGAGTGCCTCCACGCCGTAGACGTTTGCCTTGGAGATCGCCGCGTCGTGTGCGCCTTCGGTGCGCAGGCGTACCTGCGGCTGGTAGGCCAGCAGCAATTCTTCGCGATCCAGCGCGCGCCGCAGGTCGGCTTCTACGCGCAGGCGGCGGCGCGCCTGCTGGTCCATCTCCGACGTAAAACTGGCGGCCGCATTCTTGCCGCGATTCTTGGCGTGGTACATGGCCGTGTCGGCGTTGCGCGTCAGCACCTGCACGTCGCGCGCGTCATGCGGATACAAACTCACGCCCACGCTGGCCGTCACGTAGATCTGATGCAGGTCGAGCGCAAACGGCGCCGCCAGCGCAGCCAGAACGCGCTTGGCCAATCCATCGGCCAGCATTGCCGCTTCCGTCTCGGCGATCTGCGCGCGCCCCGACAGCTCTGCGATCACCGCGAACTCGTCTCCGCCGATGCGGCACAGCACGGCGCGCAGGTTGGCCTGCTCGATCACGTCGTTCAGCCGCCGAGCGACTTGGCGCAGCAGGCGGTCGCCATTGTTGTGGCCCAGCGTGTCATTGACGACCTTGAAGTTATCCAGATCCAGCAGAAGCAGCCCCACCGCACCCGTCTGGCCTGCGCGCTTGAGCGAGACTTGCAGGCGTTCGTTGAAGGCGTGCCGGTTTGGCAGTTCCGTCACCGAATCGATGTGGGCGAGGTAGTCCAGATGCGCCTCCGCCTGCAGCACCGCGCGGCGCATGCGTGCGATCACCAGATACGCGAGGCCCATTGCGCCGATGCCCACCGATACGGTCAGCACCGCATAGCCGAGCAGCTGCATGTACAGCTCGCTGAGGCTCGAGCGCACCACCACATAGCCGATCACGCGACGTTCCGACTCCACCGGCTCCACCACTTCGAGCGTGGTGAGCGTCGATACATCGGACTCGCGCAGCATGGCGGCATCGGGTGCGCGCACGGGTGCGGCGTCGCCGTGCTGATACAGCGCCAACGGCTTGCGCAGTGCGCTGAAGATGCCGGCGGCCCGCAGCGACGGTGATGCCTCCAGCGCGGCCAGCGTCTCTTCCGCCGCCCGGCGATCATTGAAGAGCAGCGCGGCCACGCTGTTGGCGCCAACGATGCGCGCCTGCACGTGCACATCGCGCACCAGCGCCGCATGCAGCGCGATGAACTGGAACACGATCAGCAGGAAGCCGGCGATGGTCAGCGCCGCACCGGCACCGGCCATGTTGGCCCGCACCACAGAGTGGCCCAGCCGCGGCGGAGAGGTCGTGATGGACTCGCTCATTGCACGCTCCTCGCCAGGCGCAGCAGTTGCGAGCTGATCTGAAGACGGGCCTGCCGTGCCGCCACTGCATCGATGTCGAAGACCACGCGGTCGTCATGCAGCGTCAGGGCGATCATCGGTTCGGGGGTGCCGGGTGCACGCGCGCTCTTTGGGCTGTCGGACACCGTCAGCACGGGCGTGGCCGGATCGACACGCACACCGTTCGAGGCGCGCGTATCGAACACGAGGACATGGCAGCCGGCAACGGTGCCGTCGTTGATCTTTCGGATTTCCAGGCGGTGTCCGCGCACGGGTTTTCCTGTCAGTTTTTCCAAGGCCGCCTGCAACGGGTGCTGGGCGGTTACGCATACCACCATCGGGGCATCGGCCTGCATGACGTCGGCCGGCCAGCTGGTGAACAGCGCAAAGTTATAGATGAATGCCGCCTTGACCTGCACCTCGCTGGCCTGCATCTGCGCCTGCGTGGCGCCCATGCATGCCACGCCCGCCAGCACGGCACCGAGCACCGCGCAGAACCTGCGCGGGCTGGGTCTTCGTGCGCGTCGGACGCTGCCGTGCGGGGTGTTCATCGGAAGGTGTAAGTGAATTTCAAGCGAAAGGCACGCCCATCCTGCTGGATGGACGACTGCAGTTGCTCAGGCCCGGCCGGATCGGCGTACCGCCGATCGAACAGGTTGTAGACGCTGGCCGACATCTCCAGATTGGGCGCCAGCCGTGCCGCCAGCAAGGTCAGGTTGGCGATCCAGTAACCACCCACCTGGCCAGCTGCCGTCAGCCGATTGCTGATGTAGCGCGCCTCGATCCCAACCCGCCAGTCGTCGCGCCACACGGGGGCGGTAGCGTTGATCTTGAGCATGTGACGCGGCGAGTTGGCCAGCGTCTGGCCCGTGTCCATGTCTTCGGAACGCTGGAAGCTGTAGCTCGTGCGCAGGCGCGTGCCGCCCGGCCAGTTTTGTTCGTAGCCGAGTTCTGCGCCCCGCGTGCGCACGCGCGCCACGTTGCTGAAAAAGAGCAGCCCGGTGTTCGGGTCTTCGCTCTGGCTGATCAGGTTGGAAACGTTGCTCTGAAACACCGACAACGTGGCCTTGCCGCCTGCGGCGACCTGCTGTTCGACAACCGTTTCATACGTCCGGATGCGTTCGGCCGACAGGCCGTGTGTGATCTGCTGGCCGCCGGGCGCACTGGTCTGATAGTTCAGTTCGTAATCGTTCGGCGCGCGATAGGCCATGCCGTAGATCGCCTTGACGGTGGTCGTGGGAGCGGCATGCCAGATCAGGCCGACGCGCGGGCTGAAGATGCCCGGCGTGAAGCTCGTGTGGTCGTAGCGCAGGCCCGTATCCAGCAGCCAATCCGGATGGAGCATGAATTGGTCCTGCACATACACGCCCACGCGATTGTTGGTGCGATGGTCGTCCAGGTAACTGACGTACGGCGCCGTATCGAAATTGCGCATTGCATCACGGTAGTCGCGCTGCAGCTCGGTGCCCATGACCAGTGTGTGGCGCTCGATGCGGCGCGTCACCAGCTTCAGTTCCGTGCCGTACCACGCGGTATCGAACACATCGCGGTTGATGCCGGCCGGGGGCGGGTTGTATGTGTAATCGCCCAGCGACGTATACCGCCCCCAGAACAACCGGGCCGACACGTCGGTCGTGTCGTCCACGGCGTGCTGCCAGGTGCCGTTGAACATGTGCCGCGTATCGACGGCGCGCGAGCGCGGGTCGTTGAAGCTCTGGTCGTACGGGGCCGTCGGCACGCCCTTGGTGCGATCGACGTAGCCGAACGTCATCCCGAACTCGCCGAAACTGCCCTTGGCGAACAGACGCTTGGCGCGGTCGAAATCCATGCCGCGGGCCACACCGTCGCTCACGCCCGGCTGGTTGAACTCGGGAAAGTAGAGGTCACGGCCGGGGGCGTCGTTCACGCTGGCCGACAGCAGCCACTCGGCGCCGTTCTCGGCCCGCTTGCCCCACGTCACGCGGGCGTCGCGCGCATTGGCGCTGCCCGTCGATGCACTGGCCTGTACGCCGTCAATGTCACGGCCGCGCTTGGTGATGATGTTGATCACGCCAAACAGCGCGTTCGATCCGTACACCGCCGAGCCCGCTCCGGGCACGTACTCGACGCGCTCGATCAGGTCGACGTTGAGGATGGCTTCGGTGCCGACGGCCGCCTGGTCGAAGATCGGGTCGTTGGTGCGATGGCCGTCGATCAGCAGCAGGAAGCGGGTGTCGTAATCGCCCGCACGCAAAAAGCCGCGCGCCCCCAGCGTGTTGTAGCTGCGATCGTAGTTGGTGTAGAGGCCGGGCAGGCTGCCGAGGATGTCGGCCAGGGTGCGCCAGCCATAGGCTTTGATGTCCGCCGCGGTGACGACCGAAACGTTGGCCGGCGCCTCATTGGCGGCCTGTGCGTACTTGGATGCGCTCGTGACGACCTGCACCTGCATGAGCTGCTCGATGGGCAACGCAGTGAGGTCGGCCACATCGGTCTGTGCGAGCGCGCCCGTGGAAAGCAACGTACCCGCCACCGCAAACATTTGCGCGATTCGCTTCGGCTCGGTCAGCGTGCGCGGCAAGTGCCAACGCAAGGCGCATGAGTGCTCGGCACTCGGGTGTCTCCAGCAGCCCGGCGCAAGCGCACGGGCAATCACAACAAGGGGCGGCATCAGCAGAACCGGCAGAACCGATCACGTCTCTGGGGGACGTTCAGCGGGAATTCGATAGTTCTGCTTTAAAACGGAGGCGCGGCGCGGTTCTTTACCCCCTCCGAGGACGGGACGACGCTCCAGCGCGGATGTGATGGCAAATTCAGCGGCGGCGCTTGCGCAAACGCTCGATGGCGGCCAGCTGCGCAACGGCTTCCGCCAGTTCGGCCTGGGCGCGGGCGTAGTCGAATTTGCTGCTGCTGTTTTGCATGTGCTCTTCTGCCGCCTTGCGGGCCTGCTCGGCTTTGGCCTCGTCCAGGTCGTGCGCGCGCACAGCGGTGTCGGCCAGGACGATCACCTGTTCGGGTTGCACGTCGACAAAGCCACCGGCCACAAACAGGATCACCTCTTCATCGTTTTCCTGCGTGACGCGCACGGTGCCCGGGCGCAAGCGCGTGAGCAGACGCTCATGGCCGGGCAGGATGCCCAGTTCACCCTCGGTGCCGGGGATCACCACGAACTTGGCGTTGCCTTCGTACAGCCGTTCTTCTGCTGTGACGACATCGACCTTCAGCACCGGCATGGCCTCTCCTCTGTTCCGCGCATAGGCCAACACGGTAGCACGATGTGCGCCCGCGCCGTCCTCGCGGGCACCGCCTTTTCGATGCCGCCGAGGCCACGCCGACTTGCACGCGCCAGTGGCCGCCCGCCCGCGCATCTATCCATGGCTGACCGTAAGGTTTCACCGCATGTAGCGTCACAAACGCTGCCTAGACTGGGCGGCCTGACGATCAAAAAAGACATATCAGGGAAACACAACCATGCTGGGCGATCTATTGATGTCGTTCTTCGAGGTGGCGCGCCAGGGCAGCGTCACGTCCGCCGCCAAGCGCCTGCGCGTGTCGCAGCCCACCGTGACCGGGCGCATCCGCCAGCTCGAAGAGATGTACGGCGTGGAGCTGTTCCACCGCCGCGGCAGCCGGCTGGACCTGTCCGATCTGGGTGTGAGCCTCATGCCCATCGTCGAACGCCTCGCCCAGCAGGAAGGCGACGTCGATTTTCTCCTGCGCAATGCCGGCGATCTGCGCACCGGCAACCTGCGCGTGGGCGCAACGGGCCCTTACTACATCCTGCCCAGCGTGGCGGCGTTCCGAACGCGCCATCCAACGATCGAAATCACGATCGAGTTTGGCAACTCGCAGCAGATGCTCGAGGCACTCTCCGAAGTACGTATCGACCTGGCCGTTTCCTCTCACGCCGTGGACGACGAACGCCTGCATCGCATCACGCTGGCCGAAGACACGATGGTGCTGGTGGTGCCGTTGGATCATCCACTTGCACGCCGCCCGGGCATCACGCTGGACGACGTTGCCGGCTGCCAATTGCTGATGCGCGAGCCGGGCTCCGTCACCCGCCGCGTTACCGAAGACGCGTTCACCGCAGCCGGCATCGAGCCCGCCAGCACGAGCATCATCGGCAGCCGGGAAGCCATCTACGAAGCAATCAGCCTGGGGCTTGGGTGCAGCATCGTGCCCGCGCGTGAAGCACCGCGCCGGCCCGATGTGCGCGTGCTGCCGTTTGCCGGCAACGCGCCGGTCATCCACGAATACCTGTACTTCCTGAAGGAGCGCAAGGACGCACGTCTGGTGCGGGCGTTCCTCGACTGCCTGGACCCGCAGCGTGCCCCGGCACCGACGAAAAAGGCCGATGCGTTCATCGCCAAAGTTATGGCGATGGACACAGCCGCGACGCGCTAGGGCCGTAACCTCGCGGTTTTTCAACCGCCCCCGCCCGCCTGCTGTATGCAATCGCTTGCCCTGTTCGACCTGGACCACACCCTGCTGCCCATTGACAGCGAATACGAATGGGGCCGCTTTCTGGTCGCCCAGGGCGCGGTGGACCGAAGCGTCTTCGAGCAGGCCAACGAACGGTGGATGCGGGAATACCGCGACGGTACGCTGGACTTTGCACGACACGCGCGCTTCTCGCTCGGCCTGCTGGCCCAGCATCCGCGCACGCGGCTCGACGCCTGGCGTGCGACGTTCGTGCGCGAAGTCATCACGCCCGCCATGCTGCCGAGCGCACGGCAACTGGTCGACACACACTTGCGCGCCGGGGACCTCTGCTGCATCGTCACCGCCACGCACCGCTACCTGACCGAGCCGATTGCTGCCGCGTTCAACGTGCCACATCTGCTGGCGGTGGAAGGCGAGACCCTCAACGGCCAAAGCGATGGCGCCTTCACGGGTAACCCGCTCGGCACGGCCACGTTTGGCGCCGGCAAGATCGTGCGCGTGACGGAGTGGCTCGCACAGCGAGGCCAGCGCATGACGGACTTCTCGCGCACCGTGTTCTACAGCGATTCACGCAACGACCTGCCGCTGCTCGAGGCCGTTTCGCACCCGGTAGCCGTAAGTCCGGACACCACCTTGCGTGCCGTGGCGGAATCACGCGGCTGGCCCATCGTCGAACTCTTTGCTGTCTGAAAAAAAGAACGCCCGCGCGGCGTGAACCCTGCGGGCGTCTGTGCTGAACAGTAGCGATGTCAGGCGGCCACGTCTGCGGGCACGCTTGCCGGCGGTGTCCACTGCGGCAGCTCGGTGCCGTCGACCAGAGCATCCATATGCCGATGCGCCAGCGCCGGGCCCACGCTCATGCCGATGCCGCTGTGCATGAGCGCGACTGTGGTGCGGTCATCCACGCGGGTAATGGAGAATGCGCCGCTGCCCGGCACACGGCACTTCGCGCCGTACACGCCCTGCCAACGCTCGACCACGCGCAGCTTGGCTCCAAAGGTGTCACGTGCGAGATCCAGCAAGATGTTGTCGACCGACTCGGCGTTGAACGGGCGCGCGTCCTGGCCGTAGTCGTGCGAATCGCCAACGATCCAGTCGCCATAGGGCGTCGGGCTCACCAACAGGTGAATGCCATGACGCGCCAGCTCCGGGCGCTGATGCTCGATCTGCATGGCGAGCGCCTGGGCGGTCGGCAAGTCTGCAAAGGCACCGTAGTGCGTGCATGACAAGCCGGTCAGCACGGCGTGCTCCAGGCGGAAGCCGTCTTCGGGCGTGACGCGCAGCATCTGCAGGCGGCAAACCTGCGGTTGCAGCGCGCGAAGCTGGTCAGCACACAGCGTCTGGTAATCATGACCGCTGCAGACAACCACACGCTGGGCGTTGCACACGCCAGCGGTCGTCTCCAATCGGCCGCCTTCCACATGGCGCACCAGCGTCCCGAAATGGAAACGCACGCCTTGCGTGGCAAGCCACGACGCCAGCGCCGGAATGGCCTCGCGTGAATAGAGCTGCAGATCATCAAAGCCCTGAAGCGCCGCGCGGTGGCGCAGGAAGCGGCCATCGTAGAGATTTGCCAGGTCTGCGCTGCGCAGCAGCTTCACGTTGTAGCCGAAGGCCGGTGCACGCGTTGCCATGAACTCGTCCAGCACCGCTTCTTCTGCAGCGTTGCGCGCAAACAGCAAGGCACCGTTCGCACGCGCAAAGATGCCGGCCTTGTCGGCCCAGTCGAGATACAGCGCGCGGCTTTCGCGCGCAAGGTCCAGCATGATGCCGGGCGGCTGCCCAGTCACCAGCATCTGACCGAAATTCCGGATGGACGCACCAACGGCAATATCGCTGCGCTCGAACACCGTCACGCGCAGGCCGCGTTTGACGGCAGCGGCCGCATGCGCCAAGCCCAGAATGCCAGCCCCGACAATCGCGACGTCGGTGCTGGCATCCAGGCCCCCAAGAGTTGCGGGAGCTTCAATCACTTACTTCTTCTCCGACTTGCCGTCGTAGCGCTTCGTCCACTCGGCCAAGATGCGATCGCGGTTGGCGCTGGCCCATGCAAAGTCGTTCTTGATCAGATGCTTCTCGTAGTCGGCCGGCAGCAGCGGATCCGGCTTGGAGAAGCCCGGCGTGGCGACCACGGCAAAGTTCTTCTCGTACAGCGCCATGGCAGCCGGGCTTGCCGAGAAGTCAGCCAGCTTCTTGGCCGCTTCCAGGTTCTTGGTGCCCTTCATGATGCCGGTCGCTTCCACGTCCCAGCCCAGGCCTTCCGACGGCAACACGATATCGATCGGGGCGCCTTCCTTCTTCGATTTCACTGCGCGGTATTCAAACGCGATACCGATCGGGAACTCGCCCGAGGCAGCCATCTTGCAAGGCTTGGAGCCCGAGTGCGTGTACTGGCCGATGTTCTGGTGCAGCGCGTCCATGTAGGCCCAGCCCTTCTGCTCGCCCATCATCTGCAGCCAGGCGCTGACGTCCAGGTAACCGGTGCCCGACGAAGCGGGGTTCGGCATGACGATCTTGCCGGCATAGACGGGCTTGGTCAGGTCGGCCCACGACGTCGGCTTCGGCAGATTCTGCTTCTGTGCTTCGACGGTGTTGAAGCAGATGGCGGCGCCCCAGGCATCCATGCCCACCCATGCCGGCGGGTTGGCCTTGTCGCGGTAAGTCGCACCGATCTTTGCCAGATCGGCCGGTGCGTAAGGCGTCAGCATGCCTTCCTTGTCCAGGATGGCCAGGCTCGATGCGGCCAGGCCCCACACCACGTCGGCGCGCGGGTTGTTCTTCTCGGCCAGCAGCTTGGCGGTGACGACGCCGGTGGAGTCGCGCACCCACTTGATTTCGATGTCCGGATTGGCCTTCTCGAAGGCGTCCTGGTACGCCTTCACTTGGTCGGCTTCCAGCGCCGTGTACACGGTCAGCGTGGTCTTGGCGAACGCCGACGTGGCAAACGCCATCGTTGCCGACGTGATTGCGGCGGCCAGCAGGGAAAGACGTGCGGTCATGGTTTCCTCGATATGGTGTGATGCAGGGGACAAGACAACAAACAGGACAACAAACTCAAATGCACTGCGGGCGTTCACCGCGCGCGAGGCGGCGGTTGATGTCGGCCACGACTTCGGGCAGATCGGCAATCGTGTCGATCTCGTAATGCGGGCGGCAGGCGGCAAAGCCTGCAGAGATGGCAACGCGATGACGCGCACGTTCGTCCGCAGACAGCGCGGTGTACTGCTCGTACGGCAAGCCAAGCGCGTTGCCCGACATCAGCAGCGCAACGGTCCACATGCCGGCGCGGCGGCCCTCTTCGATGCCGGGCACGGTGTCGTCGACCTTCACGCAGGCAGCCACATCGCCAATCGCAAGGTCGACCACGCAGCGCAGTGCCTGCGCGGGCCATGGGCGGGCGCGGGGCACTTCGTCGCAAGCAACCACGCAGTCGGGCGTATAGCCGGCCTTGGCAGCCAGATCGATCACGCGGTCCATCACCACGCGCGGGTAACCGGAGCACGTGCCGATCTTCAAACCCGCTTCGCGCAGTGCAGCGACGGTGTCCAGTGCGCCCGGAATCATGGCGGAATGCGCTCCCACCTTTTCGATCTGCAACGGCATGAAGCGGTTGTAGATGGCCGTGACATCGTCATCGGTCGGCATGCGGCCATGAGCCAGCGAGAAACGCGCGGCGATGGCGCCGTCGTTGCACAGCGTGCGGATGTGGTCCCACTTGCCCAGGCCCATCGGGCCGCGGGCTTCGTCCAGCGTGATGGCGACGCCAAACTCGGCAAACGCTTCGACGAAGATCTGCGTGGGCGCAAACGAGCCAAAGTCGACCACGGTGCCGGCCCAGTCGAGCACGGCGGCTTCCAGGCGCAACGGCGTGCCGCCGGGGTTGAGGCGGTCTGCGCCTGCCTGGCGCGTCGTGATTGGGGAGGAATCACCCATGTTCTTGCTTCCTTTCAGCAGTTGCTGCTTGTTGCTTGTTGCTATTGCGGACTACGAATGACGGACGACGAATGACGGACGACGAATTCAACGCGTCGCTGTGCGCCAAGCCTGCGTGCGGCGCACGACGCCGCGCATGGCCAGTTCCAGCAGCAGCGATACGACGATCGACGTGACGAGAATGAGGGTGGACATGGCCGCCGCAGGGCCGATGTCGCCGGCGTCGTCCATGTTCAGCACGGCCACGGAGGCAAGGACGGTGTCCGGGCTGTAGAGGAAGATCACCGCCGACACAGTGGTCATGGCCGACACGAACAGATAGCGCGCGCACGACAGCACGGCCGGCAGGCACATCGGCAGCGTCACTCGCCAGTACGTGCGCAGCGCCGACACCTTGAGCGAGGCCGACACCGCCTCGAATACCGGATCGAGTTGCCCCAGCGACGCCACCGACGTGAGGTGCGCCGCCGTGGCGCAGTGCATGATCGTGCAGAGCACCATCAGCGCCATGCCGCCATACAGGCCGTTGAGCGGATTGGCCGGATGGTTGAAGAAAAACACGTAGCCCAGACCGAGCACGAGGCCGGGCACCGCCATCGGCAGTAGCACGGCAAAGCGGATGGCCGAATGCAGCCCCGATTGCAGCCATCCTGCGGCGCGCGTCTTTTCGACCAGCCATGCGCCGGTGAAGATCAGTGCGGTACCGAACAAGGTCGTCAGCGCGGCCAGCTTCAGGCTGTTGCGATATGCGAGCCAGCCGCCGCCGTCCATATTGTCGAAGTCGTAGTTGCGCAGCGACAGTTCGAGGTTGTACGGCCAGAGCTTCACCAGCGATGCCCCGACGGCGGTGGCAAGCATCAGCAGAATGCCGCCGACCACCAGGACGCTCAGCAAGAGGAAAAGTCCGTCACGCAGACGCTCGGGCTGCGGATGATATGGCTGCGCGCGGCTGGCCAGCGCGGCGTGCTGGCGACGCTGCACGAGGCGCTCCACCGCAAAGGTCAGCAGCGCCGGCAGCAGCAGCATCAGGCCGATCACGGCACCGCGCGCAAACTGCTGCTGCCCCACCACGGCCTTGTAGGCTTCCACAGCCAGCACCTGGTAGCTGCCCCCCACCACGGTCGGCACACCAAAGTCGGTCGCCACCAGCGTGAAGACCAGCGCAAAGGCACCGAACAAGCCGTAGCGCGCGCCGGGCAGCGTGACCGTTCGGAACGTGCGCCACGGGCTCGCGCCCATGGCACGGGCGGCGTCATACAGCCGGCCGTCCGCCAGCGTGAGCGTCGCCAGCAGCAGCATCAACGCATACGGAAAGGTATAGAACACCTCGCCGAGCACGATGCCCCAGAAGCCGTAAATGTTGCTGCCGTTCATCCATGCCTTGAACAGACCCTGGTTGCCGAAGAGGTAGACCAGCGCAATGCCTGGAAGCAGCGACGGCGCAAACAGCGGCAGCATCGCCAGCGTGCGCAGCGTGCCGCGCAACGGCATGCGCGTGCGCTGCACCGCATACGCCAGGGCAAACGCCAGCGGCACCACAATGGCAGCCACGGCGCTGGATACGGCCAGCGTACGCCCCACCATGGCCAGGAAATTCGGCCCCTGCACCACGTGGGCAACCAGCTCGAGGCCATGCTCGTCTGTGCTACGGGCGCTGGCGACAAGGCCCGTGGCCTGCAAGAGCATCATCGCCGTGGGCAGCAGCAAACCGAGGGTGAGCAACAGCAGCCAGCCGAGCTTCATGCCCGTCAGCACCGGCGCATCGGTACGCCAGAACGGCCGGCCCGCAGCGCGAACCGGTTCGGATTGCGTGGCCGCAACCACGTTGGTCTCGGGGGGCAGCATCGACATCGTGGCCTCAGGCATACACGCGCAGGCCGTCGCGCTCCAGGGCGATCCAGAGCTTGCTGTCGCCCAGGCCGTTGCGGCCGGCTTGCAGCGCGCTCGATGCCACTTCGGCCACCAGCGGTGCATCGGCCAGGCCATCGATCGACAGCGTTACGCGCGTGCGGCTGCCAAGGTAGATCTGGTCGACCACGCGGGCGAGATGGCGGTTGGGGGCGTCGTCGTCGGGGTGCAGCGTGACCGCTTCGGGGCGGCAGAACAGGCGGCCCGGCGCCGATGTGCTGTCTGCGAAAGTCGGATCCAGCAGCAACGGTTGGCCGGCCAGCGTGGGCGAGCCGTCTTCCGCGCGCTCCAGCGGCAGCCAGTTGGCCTGGCCGACAAAGCCTGCGACAAACGCGGTGGCCGGGCGCGAATAAATCTCCGTCGGCGAGCCGGTCTGCTCAATGCGGCCGTTCGACATGACGGCGATGCGATCGGCCATCGCCATGGCCTCGTCCTGGTCATGCGTGACCATCAGCGTGGTCACGTTCAGCTTGCGCTGCAGGCGTCGCAGCTCGATGCGCAGGTGTTCGCGCACCTGGGCGTCCAGCGCCGACATCGGCTCATCGAGCAGCAACAAGGACGGTGCGGGCGCCAGCGCGCGGGCCAGTGCCACGCGCTGCTGCTGACCGCCCGACAGCTGCGACGGGTATTTCGCCTCGCTGCCGGCCAGGCCGACCAGCGCGAGCATCTCAGAGACACGCGCCTGCATGCGCGCACGGTTGCCGTTGCTGGTGTCCAACCCGTAACCGACGTTCTGCGCGACCGTCAGGTTGGGAAACAGCGCGTACGACTGGAAGACGATGCCGTAGTCACGCTCGCGCGGCGGCAGGTTGGAAATATCGCGGCCACCGGCGACGATCTGGCCGCCGTCGTGCGCCTCCAGCCCGGCAATGATGCGCAGCAGGGTCGTCTTGCCGCAGCCCGAGGGGCCCAGCAGGCAGACGAATTCGCCCTGCGCAACATCCAGCGACACACCGTCGAGTGCCGTGAACGCGCCAAAGCGGCGCGAGACGTGTCGCACGGAGAGGAACGGCGCGGCGGAACCCGAGGTCGGGCTGGTGACAGGCTGAGGTAGGGGCACGGGGGCGCGGACAGTGGCAAAAACGGTCGCCACTGTAGCCAGCCGACATGTACCCCTTGTGGCAGTTACCCCAAAAACGCCAATGCGCGCATTTCCGGATTTTGGTTCGGCTTATGGCGACACGGGCCGGACTTCGCTCAGGAAGGCGGCAATCAAGCGCGCATCACGCCGATCCTGCAGGCAGTACAGGTATTCGCTCAGCTCCGGCGCGCCGCCTTCGAACGGCAGCACACGCAGATCGGCGTGGCTCGGTACTTCCTGGCGGGCGATGACGCTCACGCCCAGGTTGCGCATGATGGCCTCGCGGATCGACTCCCGGCTGCCGATCTCTACCGTGGAAGCCGGCGTGACGCCTGCCTGGGCCATCATCGTTTCGGTCATGGCGCGGGTGGTCGACCCAACTTCGCGCACCAGCAGCCTGCATTGCGACAGCGCGCTGACTGGCACGCTCGTCCGGTCGGCCAGCGCGTGGCGGCAATGCACTACGAGCACGAGCGGATCGCGCGCCAGCTCAATACGCAGAAAGCGCGCATCGTCCACGCGCTGCGACGACGACGCCACATCGACGCGGTACTCCTGGAGCGCTTCGAGCATCTGCACCGAATTGCCGGCTTCAATGCTGACGTCGATGCCGGGATGGCTCTTGCAGAAGCGATCCACGATATCGAGCACGTAATACGGCGCCGTCGCGCCGATGCGCAGGTGCCCGGAGCCCATGTCGCCGGAGTTGCGCAGGAAGAAATCGATCTCGGTTTCCTGGCGCACAAGCTGGTCCACCAGCGGCATCAGCCGCACACCGGCGTCCGACAGGGCCAGACGGCGGCCGCCGCGGTAGAACAGCTCGACGCCGTAGGCTTCTTCCAGGGCGCGGATCTGCGAAGTCACGGTCGGCTGCGACAGTCCAAGCTGCTTGGCGGCCAGCGTGATGCTGCCCAGGCGGGCGACCATGAAGAACGATTTGAGCTGCGCGACAAGCATCAGCGGGTGACGTGTTGAGCGCTTGGGCGGCGCGGTGAATAAGCGGGCGGCCCATTCTAGCGGACGGGCCCGGTTGCCAGAGTGGCTTCGAGTGCCCTCCTCCGTTTTCTGCTTCTACATCCTGCAGCTACGACTTTCTCAACCTTTTCGCCAACGCAAACTTTGCGCACCCCCACATCGGGGGGAATTGAGGGCTCTGGAGCCGTTATTTCCACGGATCGAATCCGCCACTTCACCTTGAGAATCCGTCCGCGTGTTGCGTCTGGGCGGTCACGAGCCGCGCTCGCGCAGGCATTCGGGCATTCGGCATTTGCGGATTTGGAGAGAAGTGGATGGAACGCAGCAGCAACAACGTGCGCGGCACAAAGCAATGGACCATCGCGATGATGGTGGCAGCAGTGGGCGCCCTGGCCGCTTGTGGCGGAGGCGGCGGTGGCGGCAGTTCGGGGGCCACCCCGGCGGCCACGCAAAGCTCGTCCGCCAATATCACCGTGGCATCGGCATGCAGCGGGTCAAACTGCGGGGCACTGGGCAATACCTACGCCGGCTCGGGTGTGGGCGTGTGGCAAGCGACAAACACGGGCGGATCGGCCGGCACGGTTCCGGTGTCGATCGCGGGGCTCACGGGCCAGAGCGTGACGCTCGTCTACACCAACCAGAGTGCGGCGGCGCAGCCGATGCCGTCCGTCTCGCTCTCGGGCCTGGGGCTGCTGAACACGGCCGGCACGCCGGTTGCCAAGCCTGCCGCCGACGTAGCCGGCAATGACGCCAACGCCGCGTTCGACCGTCAGCTGTCCGACTTCAACATCCATGCGCTGGACGGCTACGCCACTGGCGCCGGCCCGCTCAAGACGCAAGGCGCCTCCAACGATACGGTGCTGCGTCCGCAGTCGGTCGCCAGCGTCGGCACGCAACGTACGTGGAACCACCAGCAGCCGGACGGCACCGCAACGGTGCGCACGGCCACGCTGCGCCAGCAAGCCACAGCCACGGACGGCCGCATCGTCAACCTGTGGGTGGAAAACGCCGAATACGGCTCCAGCAAGATCAGCGACGGCATCATCAACACGCTTATCACCAAGTTCGCTTCGGGCACGCAGTCGGTCTATACGCTGGCCACATCGCTGGTCGGCCAGCCGTGGGGCAGCTACGCCAGTTCGGCGAGCCTGATCGACCCGAACCAGGCGCTCGACATCGTGGTGTTGAACATCCAGCCCGACGGTCAGGCCTATGGCCGCGTTGGCTACTTCTGGGCGCGCAACAACTTCACCACCAGCTCGCAGCCGCTGTCGAACCAGTCCCTGTCGCTCTATGTGGATTCGGAAACCATCTACCTGGGCGGCACCAACGGCCTGAACACCGTCATCTCGACGCTCGGCCATGAATTCACGCACATGGCCAACTTCTATCAGCGCGGCGTGCTGCACGGCTCGCAGTACATGTACGGCACGTGGCTGGAAGAAATGACGGCAATGACGATGGAAGACGTGCTCTCCAGCCAGATCGATCCGGGCTTCAACAACGTGCGCGACAGCCGCTTCCCGGCCTGGCTGCAGAGCGCATATGACTGCTCGCTGACGGCGTTCGATCCGTCGCTGTCGTCGTCGTGCCCCGGGTACCCGATTTCGGGCAGCCTGGGCGGCTTCCTGCTGCGCCAGTACGGCATTGCGTACTACACGAATCTGCTGCAGAACTTCTCGTCGACGGACTCGACTGCGGTCCTGAACAACGCCATCCAGGCCGGCGGCGGTGCAGGCCTGGGCGATGCAACGGGCCGCTGGGGCACGGCGGTCGCGCTGCTTCCGGTGCCGGGCAGTCCGTCGGGCTTCGCGTATCCGGCTCGCACGGACAGCGGGTTCTCGATCCCCGCGCTGAATGGTCCGAGCTACAGCAGCCAGCGCACCATGCCGACGTCCGTGCCGGCCACGCTGCAAGGCTTCGGCCAGTTCCCGGTGGCACGCGGCACGAAGGCCGGCACGTACAGCGAGACGATCACGGTGCCGGCGTATTCCACGGTGTCGATCATCATCCACTGACACCACGCGGCTCAGGCAGCCGGGCCCTTTCGGGTTCCCGCCAGCCGCAGAATCCAGCCAAGCAACAAAACAAAAGGCGCCGGGGGCATTCCACCCCCAGCGCCTTTTTCACGTCACCGCGTCAGGAACTGCCCGACGCGGCTGCGACAACGCATTTACATCTGCACGGTGTCGGCCACTTCCTTGAAGTCTTCGATCTGGTCGAAGTTCATGTACTGGTAGATCTTGTCGCCGTTCGCGGTGAGCACGCCCATGTCGGCCATGTACTCTTCCTTGGAGGGGATCTTGCCCAGACGCGAGCAGATCGCTGCCAGTTCCGCCGAGCCCAGATACACGTTCGTGTTCTTGCCCAAACGGTTCGGGAAGTTACGCGTGGACGTCGACATGACCGTCGCACCTTCGCGCACCTGTGCTTGGTTACCCATGCACAGCGAGCAGCCCGGCATTTCGGTACGCGCACCGGCCGTGCCGAACACGCCGTAGTGACCTTCTTCGGTCAGCTGCTTCTGGTCCATCTTGGTCGGCGGCGCCACCCACAGCTTGACCGGAATGTCGCGCTTGCCTTCAAGCAGCTTCGACGCGGCACGGAAGTGACCGATGTTGGTCATGCACGAGCCGATGAACACCTCGTCGATCTTCGCGCCAGCCACGTCGGACAGCGTCTTCACGTCGTCCGGGTCGTTCGGGCATGCGACGATCGGCTCGTGGATGTCGGCCAGGTCGATCTCGATGACGGCAGCGTATTCGGCGTCGGCATCCGGTTGCAGCAGTTGCGGATCAGCCAGCCATGCTTCCATCGCCTTGATGCGGCGTTGGAGGCTGCGGGCATCCTGATAGCCCTGCGCGATCATCCACTTGAGCAGCGTGATGTTGCTGTTGAGGTATTCGATGATCGGCTCCTTGTTCAGGTGCACCGTGCAACCTGCGGCCGAACGCTCAGCCGATGCATCCGACAGCTCGAATGCTTGCTCGACCTTCAGGTCAGGCAGGCCTTCGATTTCGAGGATGCGGCCCGAGAAAATGTTCTTCTTGCCTTGCTTGGCGACCGTCAGCATGCCTTGCTTGATCGCGTACAGCGGAATCGCGTTGACCAGATCACGCAGCGTGACGCCCGGCTGCATCTTGCCCTTGAAGCGGACGAGCACCGATTCCGGCATGTCCAGCGGCATCGTGCCGGTGGCTGCCGCAAAGGCGACCAGGCCCGAACCCGCCGGGAAGCTGATGCCGATCGGGAAGCGCGTGTGCGAGTCGCCGCCGGTGCCGACGGTGTCGGGCAGCAGCATGCGGTTCAGCCACGAGTGGATCACGCCGTCGCCGGGGCGCAGCGCGATACCGCCGCGCGTGCTGATGAAGTTCGGCAGCGTCTGGTGCGTCTTCACGTCCACCGGCTTCGGATACGCGGCGGTGTGGCAGAACGACTGCATCACCAGGTCGGCCGAGAAGCCGAGGCAGGCGAGGTCCTTCAGTTCATCGCGGGTCATCGGGCCCGTGGTGTCTTGCGAGCCCACCGACGTCATCTTCGGTTCGCAGTACGTGCCCGGGCGGATGCCTTGACCTTCCGGCAGGCCGCACGCGCGACCGACCATCTTCTGCGCCAGCGAGAAGCCCTTGCCGCTGTCGGCCGGCTGGTGCGGCAGGCGGAACAGCGTCGACGGTGCGAGGCCCAGCGCTTCACGGGCCTTGGCGGTCAGACCGCGGCCGATGATCAGCGGAATGCGGCCGCCGGCGCGCACTTCGTCGAACAGCACGTCGGACTTGACCTGGAATTCAGCGATGACCTTGCCGTCCTTCAGTGCCTTGCCTTCGTATGGGCGCAGTTCAACCACGTCGCCCATGTTCATTTGCGACACGTCGAGTTCGATCGGCAGCGCGCCGGCATCTTCCATCGTGTTGTAGAAGATCGGGGCGATCTTGCCGCCCAGGCACACGCCGCCGAAGCGCTTGTTCGGAACGTACGGAATGTCCTCGCCCGTGAACCACAGCACCGAGTTGGTGGCCGACTTGCGCGAGGAGCCTGTGCCGACCACGTCGCCCACGTAGGCGACCAGGTGACCCTTCTCCTTCAGCGATTCGATGAACTTGACCGGGCCGCGCTTGCCGTCTTCTTCCGGCGTGATGCCGGGGCGTGCGTTCTTCAGCATCGCCAGGGCGTGCAGCGGGATGTCCGGGCGGGTGGTGGCGTCCGGCGCCGGCGACAGATCGTCGGTGTTGGTTTCGCCCGGCACCTTGAAGACGGTGATCGTCAGGCTTTGCGGCACTTCCGGACGGCTCGTGAACCACTCGGCATCAGCCCAGCTTTGCAGCACGGCGCGCGCGTTCGCGTTGCCCTTGTCGGCGAGTTCCTTTACATCGTGGAACTGGTCGAACATCAGCAACGTCTTTTTCAGTGCTTCTGCGGCCGCCGCGCCCACTTCGGCGTCGGACAGCAGTTCGATCAGCGGCTGGATGTTGTAGCCGCCCAGCATCGTGCCGAGCAGCTCGGTGGCGTGGGCACGCGAAATCAGCGCGCAGGCGGTCTCGCCCTTGGCCACGGCGGCCAGGAAGCCGGCCTTCACCCGGGCGGCTTCGTCCACGCCTGCGGGCACACGATGGGTGATCAGGTCGACCAGGGTCTGTTCTTCGCCAGCGGGCGGATTGGTCAGCAGTTCGACCAGTTCGGCGGTCTGTTGAGCCGTCAGCGGCAACGGGGGAATACCGAGCGCGGCGCGAGCGGCCACGTGAGCGCGATAGTTTTCAAGCATGGAAGACCTGCTGAGATGACGTTACAGGGGAATCTTTTCGGGCATCCCGAAGGTGTTCCGGGCGCCGCTTGGGCGCGATTCTAATCGCAATACCCCAGACGGTCAAATGTCTTATATCTTATATAAGAGTTAAACGGGCAAACCGTCCTCTTTGGATCCGATGCCGCATAATTGCGGGCGAGTTCCCAACCGGTCCCCACCCTCGCCCGCAATGCCATATGTAGTCACCGAATCCTGCATCCAATGCAAATACACCGACTGCGTCGCCGTCTGCCCCATGGACTGCTTCCATGCCGGTCCGAATTTTCTGGTGATTGATCCGGATGAATGCATCGATTGCTCGATCTGCGTGCCGGAGTGCCCGGTGGGCGCGATTTATCCGGCTGCCGAAGTGCCGGCCGATCAGCAGGACTTCATTGCACTGAATGCACAGCTCTCGCGCCGCGCCGACTGGCCCCGCCTGACGAAGGTGCAAGCGCCTCTGCAAGATCATGCGCACTGGGCACAGGTGAAGGACAAGCGCGATGCATTGGTCATCGCTCCCGATTGATTCGACTCTCTCGCACAGAACACCTCTTCATGACTGACCGCATCCTGCTCAGCATCGACGCCGGCGTGGCTGAAGTCCGGCTCAACCGCCCCGAGAAAATGAACGCCATCGACCCGGCCATGTTCGAAGCGCTCGTGACCGTTGGTAAACGCCTGATGAACGAGGCCGATCTTCGCGCAGTCGTGCTGTCCGGAGAGGGTCGCGCCTTCTGCGCGGGCCTCGACATGGGAAGCATGGCGAGCCTGGGCAGCAACGATGCGGGTTCGGACATCAGCGCCGGCCGTCTTGCCAAGCGCACGCATGGGGCGGCCAATCTGCCGCAGTACGCCTGCACGGTATGGCGTGATCTGCCGGTGCCGGTGCTGGCTGCAGTGCATGGTGTCGCTTACGGCGGCGGTCTGCAGATCGCGCTGGGCGCCGAGGTGCGCTACGTAGCGGCCGACACGCGCCTGTCGGTCATGGAGATCAAATGGGGCCTGGTGCCCGACATGGGCGGCATGTTGCTCACGCGCGGTCTGGTCCGCCCGGATCACCTGCGTGAACTGATCTACACCGGCCGCATCGTCAACGGGGAAGAAGCCTGCGCACTTGGGCTGGCGACGCACGTAGTGGACGATCCGCGCGCTGCTGCGCTGGCGGCAGCACGTGACATTGCCCGCAAGAGTCCCGACGCCATCCGCGCCGGCAAGCGCTTGATGCGCGTTGTGGAAGACGGCGACACCCCTGCCATTCTGCTGGCCGAGTCGGTCGAGCAGGACCGGCTGATCGGCACGGCCAATCAGCGCGAGGCGGTGCTCGCCGGCATGCAGAATCGCGCGCCGGTTTTTCAGCCGGCCGCGAAGTCTGAATAGATATTGGAAATAGCCTGGGGCTGGCAGCTCAGGCGGTGGCGTGCTTGACCGCCATCGCGGCGCGCATGGCGTGCGAGCGGCTGACCACCTCGTCACGCAGCTTCGCGCGCAAACCCAGGGCAAACGCTGTCTCGGCCACCAGGAACAGCGGCCCAATCACCAAGCCCGCCAGATCGTCGACGAACGCCGGCTTACGTCCTTCGTAGTAGTGGCCGACAAACTGGATGATCCAGCCGATCACGAACAGGCCGATGCCCACTGACAACCAGGCCGCCGTCGAATGTGCGGCCACGTGGTTGCCCGCCCACACGCACACGGCAATCAGCGCAAACATCACCACGCCGAACATCGCGTCCAAACGCAGGTAGAACAGCGTCGCCAGCGCCAGCACGAGCAGTGCCGGTGTTACGGCCACGCCAGACAGGTCTGCCAGCACGGGCCGCGACAGCAACACCGCAACCGCCAGCACAATCGCCGGAATGCCGACAAAGTGCGTGGCGATATTGCGGCCGTCCTGGTGGTAAGCGGCGTAGTTGGAAAGATGGTCAGACAGGGTGCGCATGAGGGCCTCCGGATTTTGTGCGTTTGCAGCATGGACGCTCCTGCCGCACGCTCGTTATGATCATTTCATCCTAGTCAGTGCACGGCATGCCGCTCTGTCGCGTAGCCGACACATTCGACGTTTCCGAAGCGCTCTTCAGCCGCCCCCATGGACCACCCCGTCGCCAGCTCCGGCACGCTGGACGCCCGCTCCTTCCGCGAACGGCTGCACGCCAGCAGCTGGTTCGGCACGCTTGACGCGGCCCTGCAGGACGCCTTGATCGACATTGCCGCCGTCCGGCGCCTGGGGGCCGGGGAACTTCTCTTCCAGCGTGGCGACGCGCCCGACGGCCTGTACTGCGTGGTGGAAGGCACGATCCGGATCGGCGCCACCAGCGCAGACGGGCGGGAAGCCCTGCTGGCCGTGCTGGAACCGGTCAACTGGTTTGGCGAAATCGGCGTGTTCGACCGCCAGCCCCGCACGCATGACGCCCGCGCCGACGGCCATACGACGTTGCTGCATATGCCGCAGGCGGCGCTGATCGCCTTGCTGGATGGCTCGCCCGCGCTGCTGCATGCATTTGCCCTGCTGCTGACTCACAAGCTGCGCCTGACATTCATCGTGCTGGAAGAAACCGCGCTCCTGCCCGCCCCCGTACGTGTGGCGCGGCGCCTGCTACTGATGGCGGACGGCTACGGCGACCTGCGCCTGGGCACGCGGCGTGTGCTGCACGTGCCACAGGAGCAGCTTGCGCAATTGCTGTCTCTGTCGCGTCAGACCGTGAACCAGGTTTTGAAGGATTTCGAGGCACGCGGCATCCTCAAGCTGGCTTACGGAGAAATCGAAGTGCTGGATTTTTCGCGCCTCCACCAGCTCGGATATGAGATGTGAAAGGGGTGAAATTTCATCCAATACCCCTACATGCGATGGGATAGGACCGATCCTATAATGTGTTCCCACTCGCACATTCGCCCTTCGCATGGTGCGGAGTTGGCGATGCGAGTGTCCTTCAACGGAAGAGAAACATCATGCCCCGCCAGACCCCCATCGAGCGCTATCGCAACATCGGCATCTCGGCGCACATCGACGCCGGCAAAACCACCACGACCGAGCGCATCCTGTTCTACACCGGGGTCAATCACAAGATAGGCGAGGTGCATGACGGCGCGGCCACGATGGACTGGATGGAGCAGGAGCAGGAGCGCGGCATCACCATCACGTCGGCGGCCACGCACTGCATGTGGCGTGGCATGGCCGGCAACTACCCCGAGCACCGCATCAACATCATCGACACCCCGGGCCACGTCGATTTCACCATCGAAGTGGAACGCTCCATGCGCGTGCTGGATGGCGCCTGCATGGTCTACGACTCGGTGGGCGGCGTGCAGCCGCAGTCGGAAACCGTCTGGCGCCAGGCCAACAAATACAAGGTGCCGCGCATCGCGTTCGTCAACAAGATGGACCGCATCGGCGCGGATTTCTTCCGCGTTGAGCGCCAGATGCGCGAGCGACTGAAGGGCAACCCCGTGCCGATCCAGATTCCCGTTGGCGCCGAAGACGGCTTTCGCGGCGTGGTCGACCTCGTCAAGATGAAAGAGATCCTGTGGGACGATGCCTCGCAGGGCGTGAAGTTCGAGTACACCGACATCGACCCGGCGCTGCTGCCCATCGCGCAGGAATGGCGCGAAAAGATGGTCGAAGCCGCCGCAGAGGCGGATGAAGAACTGCTCAACAAATACCTCGGCGGAGAAGAGCTGACCGAGGAAGAGATCAAGCGCGCCCTGCGCAAACGCACCATCGCCGGCGAAATCCAGCCGATGCTGTGCGGCTCCGCCTTCAAGAACAAGGGCGTGCAGGCGATGCTCGATGCGGTGGTCGATTACCTGCCGTCACCGGTGGACATTCCCGCCATCGAAGGCCACGGCGAGAAAGACGAGCCGCTGGAGCGCCACCCGAGCGACAGCGAGCCCTTCGCCGCCCTGGCCTTCAAGATCATGACCGACCCGTTCGTCGGCCAGCTCGCGTTCTTCCGCGTGTATTCGGGCAAGATCAACTCGGGCGACACGGTCTACAACTCGGTCAAGCAGAAGAAGGAACGCCTGGGCCGCATCTTGCAGATGCACGCCAATCAGCGCGAAGAGATCAAGGAAGTGCTGGCCGGCGACATCGCCGCCGCCGTGGGCCTGAAAGACGTGACGACCGGCGAGACGCTGTGCGACCCCGAGCACGTCATCGTGCTGGAGCGCATGGAATTTCCGGAGCCCGTCATCAGCCAGGCCGTCGAGCCCAAGACCAAGGCCGACCAGGAGAAGATGGGCATCGCCCTGAACCGACTGGCGCAGGAAGACCCGTCGTTCCGCGTGAAGACGGACGAAGAATCCGGCCAGACCATCATTTCGGGCATGGGCGAGCTGCACCTGGAAATCCTGGTCGACCGCATGAAGCGCGAGTTTGGCGTGGAAGCGACCGTCGGCAAGCCGCAGGTGGCTTACCGCGAAACCATCAAGAAGGCCGCTGAAGACGTCGAAGGCAAGTTCGTCAAGCAATCAGGCGGACGTGGTCAGTACGGCCACGCGGTCATCACGCTGGAGCCGAACGACGGCAAGGGCTACGAGTTCGTCGACGAGATCAAGGGCGGCGTGATCCCGCGTGAGTTCATTCCGGCGGTGGACAAGGGCATCCGTGACACGCTCAACACGGGCGTGCTGGCGGGCTACCCGGTGGTGGACGTGAAGGTGCGACTGACCTTCGGCTCGTACCACGACGTGGATTCGAACGAAAACGCGTTCCGCATGGCTGGCTCGATGGCCTTCAAAGAGGCCATGCGCAAGGCCGGTCCCATCCTGCTTGAGCCGATGATGGCCGTAGAAGTGGAAACGCCGGAAGACTACATGGGCAACGTGATCGGCGATCTCTCGTCACGGCGCGGCATAGTGCAAGGCACGGAAGACATTCCGGGTGGCGGCGGCAAGGTCGTGCATGCAGAGGTGCCGCTGGCCGAGATGTTCGGCTACTCCACCAACCTGCGTTCGCTCAGCCAGGGCCGCGCGACGTACACGATGGAATTCAAGCACTACGCTGAAGCTCCGCGGAATGTGTCGGAAGCCGTGATGGCGGCCAAGAAGGTCTGACGTTTTTTTGCTTCATCCGCTGCGGCCGCCGAGTGCGGCCGCAGTGCTTTGTGCGCTAGCCCGCAGGCAGGTTTTCTACGCAGAAATCGATAAACGCATGCACCTTCACCGGCAGGTAGCGACGCGACGGATACAGCGCGTACAACGCAAACCGCTCGTCCGGCCTCGATGCATTGCGCCTGCGCCTGTATGACGGACCGTGCCGCCATTGCCGCGTTGCGAAGACGTTGCGCTACGTACAACCGGCCTGTGCGCCCGATTGGGATGCCGTGCCCGCCTAACGCAGCCACATCAGCCACGCGTACACGATGCCCCCCGCAGCCAATAGAAACGGCATCGAATACGCGTGAAACACCCACCACGCACGGCGGTCGCCCAGCATGCGCAACGCAATCAGGTTGGCCAACGACCCGATGAGCGTGCCGAATCCGCCCACGCTGACCGCAAAGGCGATCATCGGCCAGTCATGCGAATACTCGGCCAGCAGGATCGCCGCCGGCACGTTGCTGATGATCTGCGACACGCCAATGCCGGCCCAGTACAGATGCATTGGATTGCTCAACGCCAGCGCATCCAGCGCCTGCCGCACAACGCCAAGCTGCGCCACCAGCCGCAGGTCAATGAACATCAGCATGAACACGAGCAGCAGGCCCCAGTCCACCCGCGCCAGCACATAGCGCGCACCGATGAGATACAGCACGATCAACCCGGCTGCCGCCACCAGCGGGTGGCCAAGATCGGTCAGCACCAGAAACGGCACGTACAGCGCGAGCGCCGGCACCAGCAGGCGCTTGTGTAATTCCACGTCGGCAGTTTCGGCATGCAGATGGACTTCGTGCGAGGCAAATGCCAGCCACGTCACCACCAGCAGCAACGCCATCAGGAGTACGACCATCGGCGCCATCTGCCAGACAAATGCGCCAAACGACAGCCCCGATTGATGCCACAGGAAAAGGTTCTGCGGATTGCCGATCGGCGTGAGTGCAGAACCCGCGTTGACCGCCAGCGCCTCGAATATCACCAGCCGCGCCACCGGCAAGCTGGCGACCTGCCGCAAACCGACGGTGAGCGGCACGATGACGAACAACGCCACGTCGTTGGTCAATACGGTGGACAGCGCCGCCGAAGCCGCTACCAGGCTGAGTGCCAGTACACGCTGGCTGCTGACCACTTCGACGAGGCGCCGGCCGAGCAACTGCAGCATGCCGCTGGCCTCAACCGCCTTGGTCAGGATGAGCAAGCCGGCCAATGCGGCAATGGTGTGCCAGTCAATCAGCGCCGGATATTCAACAATGCGCTGGGGCTCCACAAAGGTCAGCGCGCCGCAAATGGCCAGCAGCGACCAGAAGAAAACGTCTTGTTTGAGGTGGAGCCAGAACGGCGGGTGTTGCGGCACGGCTTTCGCCATCTGGTTGCGTGGCGGATCGCCGTTCATATGAAAGAAAAAGGAAACGTTGGCGCAAACGCGCGCAAATCAACCGGGCGCGGTTTGCGCGGCCGATTGTAGTGCGACTGCCTCCTGCGCTCAATCGCAAGCCGGGCGCTTGCGTGCCCGGCCTGTGCCAGAAGGATCCGCTTACGACTCGCGCGAACCCGAACCGCCCGGACGATCTGAGCCGCCCGACGAGCCGCCCGCACCTGGGCGGTCCGAAGACGTCATGCGCGAGCGATCTTCTGCACTGCTGCCAGCATGCGGTGCGCCTTGCTGGCCGGCTTGGCTATGCGAGGCACCCGGATGATAGGCCGACTGCGGATGGCGCTCCGGCCCGCGGTATTGGCCCGCCAGGCCATGACCACCGCCCGTGCCGCCCATTGAGCCTTGCTCCGAGCGCTCGTGGCCTGCTTCTGCCCCGCCGCCCGCTTGCGTTGGCTGCGTCGGGTGATTGGCAATCACGCGCTCGATCTCGGCAACGGCTTCTCGCGGCGCCAGAACGACCTCCAGCCCCAGCGCGCCGGCCACGGCCATCAGCGTCGACAGGCGGGGATCGGCACGACCGGATTCCGCGCGCAAATACGCTTCGCGAGAGATACCGGCCATCTTGGCGACATCTTCCTGTTTGAGCTTGCGCGACTTGCGCAGACTGTGTAACTGCTTGAAAGGCTGTTCCATCTGTTCGCTCCTGCACCTGAGATGGGAAACACCGCCGGGTCTGGACCCGAACGATGAGCGGAAAATATGCGGGTCGGGTGGCTGCACCTTCGTCCGCGGTCATACACAGCACGGCAACGGCGGCGGCTGTCATGTATGCACGCCGCTGCATAGGTTTTTGGGGGCGGCCTCCGTGATGTGTTTTCTACAGAGTAGACGTAATTTCGACTGCACCCAATATCGACGCGTGATGAAAGCGCATCTCATCAACCTGTTTATGGTGACAAGGCGGCTTGCGGGTCAGTTCCCTCACAGATGCCGTTTTCTTCGCTTGGCAGGCCAAGTTTGTGACGCCTCAAGCGCAAATCCTTGCATCCGCATTGCGTTTCGTCGATCCGCGCTTGCCCTAACCACCAATCGGAGGGTGCCCGGCGGGAGAGAACCGCCTGTGCCTCCTGCGTCACGGTGGGGCGAGCGCGCGTGCCTCTCATCACGCAATTGCCGTGCCGAAGGTGACGCGGCGGTCAGTTGCCGGTGGACAGGAAATTAATGGAAGTCGCGGCTGGAAGTGGCGAGGCGCCCCAGAAGTGGGGTCAGATCCACCAGATGCTGGGCGACAAGGTGTCGGGTCTCGCGCTCACATTGCCATTTACCGTAGACGCCCAGCAACTGGGCGTTCAGCACTTCGCGTCGCTGACGCTCGATCAAGTGCGGCCAGAGGATGACGTTGATAGCGCCTGTTTCGTCTTCAATGGAAACGAAGATCGTGCCCTTGGCCGTGCCCGGCCGCTGCCGCACCGTGACAATGCCGCAAGCGCGCGCCAATTGTCCGTTGCGATAGCCGGCCAGCGTGGCGGCGGTGGCAAAACGCATGCGGTCGAGTCGTGCGCGCAGCAACCCTACCGGGTGGCTCTGCAGTGACAACCCAAGGCTGCCGTAATCAGCCATCACCTCTTCGCCTATGGGCGGTGCAGGCAGTTCCAGCGGCGCTTCCACCGGACGAGCCTGGCGCAGCAGCGCATGATCGCGGCCCGGCTCCTGCAGTGCGAGCGTTTGCCATAGCGCCTGACGACGGTGGCCGGCCAGCGACTTCAGCGCATTGGCTGCGGCCAGCACGTTCAGATCGTGGCGGTCGAGCGCAGCGCGATGGGCGAGATCCTCCACGCTGGTAAATGGCGCTTGGGCGCGAGCCGCTTCGATGCGCTCGGCAGCCGGCTTGCGCATGCCCCGAATGCGATTCAACCCGAGCCGGATATCGGGTTGCACTAGGCCATCTTCACCGGTCTCGCCATCGGCGCGGGGATGCAGCGTACTGTCCCAGACGCTGGCCGTCACGTCCGCCGGCAGCACGCGCACATGGCTGCGCCGCGCCTCCTGCACCAGTTGCGACGGTGAATAGAACCCCATCGGCTGACTGTTGAGCAACGCCGCAAAAAACGCCGCCGGCTCGTGACATTTCAGGAAGCTGCTGACGTAAGCCAGCTTGGCAAAGCCTGCCGCGTGGCTTTCAGGGAAGCCGTATTCGGCAAAACCTTCCATCTGTTTGCACAGCGCTTCGACAAAAGCAGGGTCGTAGCGCCTCTTGACGACCATCGCATGCACCAGGCGCTCCTGATGCTGCGTGAGATTCCCCTTGCGCTTCCAGGCGGCCATGTCGCGGCGCAGGCGGTCAGCATCATCCGCAGTGAAATCGCCGGCCTTCATGGCGATCTCCATCACCTGCTCTTGGAAGATCGGCACACCCAGCGTGCGTTCGAGCACGGCTTTCACCTCGGGGCCGGGGTAGGTCACGCAATCGGTGTTGCCATTGCGCTTTGCCTCGCGCCGCTGCAGATACGGGTGGACCATGCCGCCCTGGATCGGCCCCGGCCGTACGATGGCCACCTGGATCACCAAGTCGTAATACTCGCGCGGACGCAGACGCGGCAGCATCGATTGCTGCGCACGCGATTCGATCTGGAACACGCCGATGGTCTCGGCTCGGCAGATCATGTCGTAGGTTTCGGTATCGTCATCGGGCAGGTGCTGCATGGCGAGCTTGGCCGTCGCGCCGTAGTGCTCGCGCCGCCCGGGCAACGCATCGACCATGTCCAGCGTGCGGCGAATGGCCGTCAGCATGCCCAGCGCCAGTACGTCCACCTTCAGCAGGCGCAGCGATTCGAGATCGTCTTTATCCCACTGGATGACGCGGCGGTTTTCCATCGCGGCGTTCTCGATCGGCACCAGGCGCGAAAGCTTGCCCTGCGCAATCACGAACCCGCCCACGTGCTGCGACAGATGGCGCGGAAAACCACGCAACTGATCCACCAGTTGCGCCCAGCGCAGCACCAACGGTGATTCCGGATCCAGACCTTGCTGGCCTGCGCGCTGCGCAAATTCCTTACGGCTATCCCACCACGCCTGCCCCTTGGCCACCTGCTCGACGATGCCCAGGTCGATACCCAACGCGCGACCGACGTCACGCAGTGCGCTACGCGTGCGGTAAGTGATGAGCGCTGCTGCCAGCGCTGTACGTGTCACACCGTATTTTTTGTAGATGTACTGGATGACCTCTTCGCGACGCTGATGCTCGAAATCGACGTCGATGTCGGGCGGCTCATTGCGCGCACGCGAAAGAAAGCGTGCGAACAGCGTGTTGCCGCTGTCCGGGTTCACCTCGGTAATCCCCAGGCAATAGCACACCGCCGAGTTGGCCGCCGAACCTCGCCCCTGGCAGAGAATCCCTTCGTTGCGCGCGAACTTCACCACGTCATAGACGGTCAGGAAAAACGGCTCGTAACCCAGCTCGGCAATCAGCCCGAGTTCCTCCTCAATCTGCGCATGCACCTTGTCCGATACACCATTCGGATAGCGTCGCGCGGCGCCAGCGAACGTTTCGGCGCGCAGGTATTCCGCCGGCGTCATGCCTTCCGGCACGACTTCGCTCGGATATTCGTATTCGATTTCGTCGAGAGAAAAATTGCACAACGCGGCCAGCTCCACCGTGCGACGCAAGATCTTCTCGCCCCCCTCGCCTTGATAGAGGAACGCGAGCTGCATGCGCGTGCGCATTGCTTGTTCAGCGCTGGGCGCAAGTTCCAAACCGCACTCGGAAAGCGGCTTGGATAGACGGATGGCGGTCAGCACGTCGTGCAGCGGTTTGCGTTGGCGCGTGTGCATCTGAACACCGCCGGTCGCGACCAAGGGCACATCGATCTGTTCCGACACCGCCAAGACCGTACCGCGATGGCGGTCATCCGCGTGCCGCAGCGGCAACTCCAGCGCAATCGATAGCCGATCCCCGAACACGCGTTGGCACCACCACGCCTGAGCCAACAGTTCCTGCGGGTCAGGATCGTAATCAGGCAGCAGAATCGCCAAGCAATCGGGCGCGCCGCGCAGGTGCGCGAGTTCGCCTTGGGGCGAGGCCAAATCGTCAGCTAGCAAGCGGTATTCGCCCTTGGGTGCGGCCAACCGCGCGTGCGTGATGATTTCGCTCAGGTTGCCGTAACCCTCGATGTTCTGCGCCAGCAGCACCAGCCGCAGCCAGGGTTCGCCATCGGCATTGCGCACCGTGAAGCGGCTGCCGATGATGAGCTTCAGTTCGTGCTCCTTCGAAGCCACAAGCGCCCGCGCGGTGCCTGCTACAGAGCATTCGTCAGTCAGCGCCAGAGCTTGATAACCGTAAAGTTTGGCGCGCTCCACCAGCTCGCTCGGATGCGACGCGCCAGTCAGGAACGTGAAGTTGCTGATGCAATGCAACTCTGCATAGTCGGGCAGAACGGGGGCTGGCGTGGCCGAAGTCATGACGTGCTTAACCGAACAAGCCGTGCAGATACCAACGAGCGTCCTCATCTCCCGCATTGACCTTGCTTGCGGAAACGCGCTCGCGATATACCCAGTAACGCTCGCCTTTTTCTCCTTCGGCGATGAAGTAATCGCGCTTGATGAGGTCGTCATCCCACCAGCCGGATTCGATGCGCTCGGGCATCGACACCAGCCGCAACCGCCCGCGGTAATACGGATAGTTCTGACGTGTCAGCAGCGGAATCGGCTTTTCCAACAGCCACAGGGGCCGCTCCGGCTGCTGCGCATGCCACTGCGCCAAGGCTTGACGCGCGGCGGCACGGCTCTGCGCGGTGGTTGCGGCATTCACCTCCACCCAGTGGTTGGCGCGCTCGGGGCGATGGTCGGCACACGGCTGCGGGTGACGGACGTTCTCGGCACCCAGTCGGGCGATCAGCGTATCGATCAGGCGTGCAGCGTCTTCAGCGCGACCACCGGGCTCGGGAAACAGCGATTCCGTAGGCGGCGCGAGCGGCGTAGCGTCGGTCACCGTCAGACGCAGTTCGACCACCGGAGCGATCAGCGTGAGCCGATGCACGCGCTCGTGCAGCACCCGCGACAAGTGCGCCAGCGTGCGAACCGGCTGCGCCAGCGCGATCTCCACCGGAGTGGAGGAGGCGGCATCTTCACTGCTCCGGCCGCGCCGGCGTTCGTGCTCCAGCGTGAGTCGGTACGTCTTGGCGCCCAACTGAAGCGCCGACAGCCAGCCAACCAGCTGCAACAACAACTGCTCCGCGGCCGCCAGCACACCTTCCGCGTTATCGATGCGGCCAGATAATTCCAACGGCACATCAAAGCACAACGGCGCGGTGAACCACGTGAAGCTCTCGTGCCCGTTGCCATAAGCCGCGTCGAGCGTATCCATCAGCAACGGCCCGCAGCGCCGCCGCAATCCGCTACGCGGTAACTCGCGCAAATCGGACAGCGTGCGGCAGCCGAGGCCCTCAAGCCAATCAGGCCGTGTAAGACGCGCCACCGCATCGACCGGCAATTGATCAAGCAACGTCGACAACCTCTCCTGCCGCACCGCCCTCCGCACGCGCCCCTGACGGGCTGCTGCGCGACGCCGGCCACGTATCGGTGCCGGCTGTGCACTGGCAAGCCATGCCGCACCGCGCGCCGTCGGCCCGGTGCCAAGCTGCGGCATGGCACCCAACCGAACCGCGCAATACTTTACAGCCCGGCACAGCGCGCGATGCCCGCCGAACAGGCGCAAACTGGCCTCCACCTCCAACAACACAGTTGCCTCGTCGACTACGTCCAAGGTGACATGCGGCGTGAATGCCAGCAGCGCCAGCGCCAAGGATTGCAGCAAACGCGCCTCGGCCGCCACATCACGATCAAGCTGTATAGCGTGCGATACCAATGCCTGCGCGCCCGCCCGGCGCAAGCCCACGTGTACGCCTTCGCGCATCGCCAACCGGTTGGCCGACACCACGCGCTCCTGCTCCAGCACCACCACCGGCAAAGGCAGCGCAGCCGGATCAGACCACCGGGGTCGAAGCGCGTCGAGAGGGAGACGGGGCAGATGTACCGCGATCCAGAACGGCATGATCGGGAGTGTTTGAATCGGAAGCGTCTGACAAAGCGTCGAACGCCACAGAAGACGAAGGAGACGAAAGCGTGGCCAACAATTTCGCCATGACCGGATCCATGATGAACGGCTCGATGGGCGGCACAGGCAACGGACGCACGGAAGCGCGACCGGCCCGAAGCGGGTCGGCCAACGGCAGCAGCAACGGAGATTCACGCAACGGCCCGCGCCGCTTATGGAAATGAATGGACAGCGCATCGGCGCCAGCCGGCTCCAGCCCCAGTCGCAGCACCGCTGGCGACGACTCACGCTGCGCCTGGGCCGGCCGGAACAACCAGATGGCGCTCTCTCCCGCCTGGGCCAACACTTGCAGCCTGCGAAGCTCTCCTGGGCGTGCCCGGTTCAGCCAGACCAATACTCCGCCGAAAGCCTTGCTGCGTAGAACCTGCTCGGCTGCCCACAGAAGGTCAGCGGGCTTGTGAGCCCGCACCCATACGATTTGTTCAGGAGAGAAATCCCAGCCCACCAGCCTCACTGCATTCGGCAGATGCGGTGGAGCAATCAGCGCGATGCGCCCTGCGCCCGCGCACAGCGTAGACAACGTCGGGCGCAGCAACCGGCATTCACCAATACCGGATTGTGGACACAGCAGTTCGGTCAATCCGCCGAGGGGCCAGCCACCACCGGGCAACTCGGCATTCAGTAAATCATATCCAGTGGTCAGAACGCGCCCGCCGCCTCGCGCCAGACGGCCTGCACTCCACAATGCGGGATGCAGCGTTTCCGGCAACGGCGCCGTCGAGGCTTTCGGCGCGGGCGAACGCAACCTAGACACCTCGCGCACGGCGGGGGCATGGCATTTCGCCACATCTTCGGCGATGAAAAGAGACGGAGACAACGCAAACATGGAGACGCCAGGGCAAGCCGATGGACACTGTATAAATATACAGTATCACAACTTTTCTTCAACGCAGCCTAGTTTTGCGAATGTGTGCGAGACAGCGATAACCCACCTCAAGCACTAGCATTGAGGTGATTCAAACCGAACATCGCGAAAAGTGATGGTCTTTCCTTGCCAACAAAATTGGCGTAAAGATCACTTTTTAAATGAGATTTGGCTGGGAGGTTTGGGCTATGACTCCGGGACTCGGATGCGCCAGGGGAAGCTGGGTATCGAAGCTGAGCGCGCAAAGACAAACACCCCAGCTCAAAGATTGAGCTGGGGTGTTGTATGGGGAGAGCCTGGCGATGACCTACTTTCACACGGGAATCCGCACTATCATCGGCGCGGAGTCGTTTCACGGTCCTGTTCGGGATGGGAAGGGGTGGTACCGACTCGCTATGGTCACCAGGCTATGACT